>ENA-OUQW01002314-OUQW01002314.1-human-gut-metagenome-genome-assembly--contig:-NODE-2314-length-16327-cov-6.727384_pt1 | contig 16327 bp, 18 predicted proteins | sample MGYA00248464_ERZ548849 | MGnify/ENA primary metagenome ERZ548849 (study PRJEB26491, sample SAMN04978193) | human gut metagenome | host: Homo sapiens | study: EMG produced TPA metagenomics assembly of... | reverse complement strand
GCCGTAATATTTGTTCTCTAGTTTCCATTCTTATTACCTCCATATTTCAATTTTAAGCCTGCTTTTAGGCATTCTGATTTTAACCCTGTATAGCAAATTATTCATGTTCCAGTTTTCTAAAACCATTATTTTCAAGCCTTTTAAGTGAATTCGGATAATTAATATAAAACTTAATACCGCAAATACGTCCCTTTTCATTACGGCAAGGCTCGGAACTTATGTATCCTGACTGTTTAAGCTTGTTAAGATGATTTTTATACATGTCTGTACCCATTTTCAAGTCGTTCAGTACTTTTGAACGGCTTATTACAAACTCTGATTTGCCCTTCGCACATCTGCATAAGTACATAAATATAGTTTTTGAAGCTGCTGTCAGACTTGAATCTTCCAATATTTCAGCGCTTATTGCATTATATCCTCCGGTTCGATGTATCTCCGGAAGTATTTCATGGGTAATCCATCGGCGAAAAGCTTTGGCTTCAGGCTTATCACTTCGGAGAATTACTGAATATAACCCGCTTTCATTGACTATTGTTGCATTTTGTTTACCTCCAAGGGTATGAATTGAAGTCATACCCTTTTCATCTAAATCAAGTCTATCTGCAACTTTTGACGGTGTTGATAAATCTAATACCTTACATATATCACTCAACACCCACCACGTTTCACCGTTACTTTCAATCATTCTGATCGGTGAATTTTCATATAAAAATTCTTGTACATTATTCATTTTTATTTCCTTTCATTTTAAATTAACATCATATTTCTGTATAATAGAATCCTTCGGAAGATACATTTTTACATCCCAAGAATATGTAATATCCATATACGGCTGTTCATCAGTTTCAAGATTATCATAAATTGTCACATCATCATAATAGTATTTTTGCAGTTTTTTACCGCCGTCATCTGTTGCCTGATAAACAAAATAATACTGTTTCTCATTATAATTTCCACACCCAAGAACAAAATTTCCCTTGCCGTTGGCTTCTAAATCAACAGAATATATTTCAACAATTTCCTTGTCATTAGCTTTTTTACTAATTAATTTATCTATTATGAAACATAATAAAACTAAAAATAAAATTGCAATTAAAACTCCTATGATTGAACAAATAACATTTATCAATCTTTCTTTGCCTGTCATTATCAAATCCTCCTATAGTAACACGAAAATTCCATTAAAAAATATTTATAAACCTTGCAATATAAACCCACATTCCAAACGAAAAAGCAATCAATCCAATATAAATGCTATAAAAACTAAAAGGACTCTGACGTATACAATAATCGCATGTATTCTTTGATTTTTCATAATACTCTGCTTTTATGCATCCATTGCATTTCCATTTTTTTCTGTCTTTTTCTGTTTCCTTTTCATTGTCCATAGAATTTTGATTATTTTTTCTGTAGCAAAACAAAAGATATACAGCCAATATCGGCAGTAAACTAAATAATATCAGCAATATTATTCTAAAGCTAAATGTTATATTTTCTGCTACAAAGATACCATATATCTTTTTAGTAAAATAATAACCTATAATTCCTGATGCAACTGCCATCAATACATGATCTCCAAATGTTTTACTATCATTTTTTTCTTTAAAATATTCATCAATTTCATCACACGGATCTTTATCAATATAATCAACTATTTCCGGTGAATTCTTTTTCTTTATTCCAACAGTTTCTGAGATTTTTTCCGCACACTCATCACAAATACATTTATCTAAATACCATATTCTATTTTCTTTATTTTTTCCGCATAATGTACAAGGTATTCTCTTATTTTCCTCCATAATTTCTCTCCTTAAATCTGTATATCTTCTTTATTTCTCTGAACTTGTTTTTGCTGTAATTTCTGCACATTTTCCAGTTTATTTTCAGGTTCGTCTAAAAGCATTTTTGCTAGATTATTTTTCAAAACATCATACTCTTTCAGCTTCTTATCTATGGATTTATTTCCAGAAATAAGCTTGTTTTTTTCTTCCTCCAATGACTTAATATCTGCCGCAAGCTTTCCTGCATTGGGAAGCTCTCTGGTCTTTTCTGTTTTCTTTAATTCCTCTACCGCTTCCTGAAATAAAAGCAATTCATCTTCATGATTTCGGAAATATCTGTCCTGAAAAACTGCCTTTTTATACGCCTCATTTATCGGCTTGTATTTACGGTAAATTTTCAGATATTTAAGTCGGTATTTATTAAAATTTATCTTCTTTGTAAGGCTTTGGATATTCTCCTCATTTTGTAATTTTTCATCTGTCAGACTGTCATATTTATTCAAAAAATCCTCTGCGTCTTTGAAACCGTATTCGTGCAGAATGCTTATGGTTTTAAACCCGATTTTAAGATTTTGCATTCTTGCCCAACGGTTAAGACCGCCTGCACTGAAACGCTCGTCAGACAGGTCAAAAAATTCTTTCAGACGATTATCCTGATTCATAAATCTTCTTGTTCTTGCTTCGGATTTTGTTTCATTTCTTCTCTCAACTGCTCTGTCAATTCTCTTGTTTAACTGCTTTTCTTCATAGTACCAACCGAGATTTTGAGAATAAATAAAATACTTTTGTCCCGGCATTTTAAATCCTAAACATTTGCCGGATTTCTTTTTATAATCCTGATACTTTACTTCAATATTTTTTGCACGAAGCTTACTAAGAAAATCTTCAAAATTATCAGACTGCTTTATAGTTTCATCAATAATATTTTTCAGCTGCTGCTTCCATGAAATTCCAGCTTTATTTTGTTCCCATTCATAATGAGACATGCCTTTTCCCTTATCGGTTTGAATTACTGATAAACCTCTTTCAGCACAAATTTTATCACTGATAGTTCTTAATTCTTTCCACGCCGGAGCATACTTCCTATCATGCTCTCTGGAAAAAGATTTTCCATTGATCATGTTTACAGAATTAATAATTATGTGATTGTGGATATGATTCTTATCAATGTGAGTAGTCAATACAAATTCATATTCGCCTTTTAAAAATTCTTTCATGGTTTGCATACCAATTTCATGTGCTTGTTCAGGAGTAACTTCTCCCTTTTTGAATGACTGATATGAATGGTAGGCAAGATTTTTCATGTTGTCATTCATTTCTTTTCTGGTAAATTCAAATTCATATTCAGCTGTATTATATTGACAATTTACAGAAGAAATATATTTTCCATTTCCGGTCTTTTCAAACTTGCAAATGTAGTTTATTGATTTTCCAAGTGTAACCTTGATTGGATGAATGTTAGTATATGCCATACCTCATTTACCTTTCTTTGAATATCCTCCATATCGGACTGATAAATCGAATTTGTTTCATTGATTCTTTTAGCAATTTGATTGATATTAACGCCGATTTTACGCAGGTTATAGTTAATTTCTTTAAGTTCGGAATAGTCATGAATTTCTATTTTTCCGTCTATTGCAGCCTTACGTAAATATGCACTTAAATTCTTAATTTTTGCAACTTTCATTTTTTCTAAAATAAAAGACTTTTCTTCGTCATTTACGTAAAATTCAATCTTATTTTTTCGTTCTCTTTGCGTTGGCATTTAATTATCCTTTCTTAACTTTTTTCTAAAAAATTCTAATGGGGTTTGGGGTCTCCCAAAAGATAGATTTTGCAAAAATTCAGCATAGCTGATTTTTTCAAAATTTGCCGAGTGTGTCCACACCGGCTTTGCTTGCTACCCAGACTTAGTTTTGCATGTATTTTTTCTCAATACCCCAAAATTGCAGCAGAAAAATATAAAAAAAGACCGCAGTTTCCGTGCTTTGACAGAAATTGCAGTCTTGCTGAAAATATGTCCCAAAAAAATTTTTTTGACAAGGCAAAAAAATAAAGAACCGAGATTAAAAATCCCGATTCTTTCAAATTCCCAAAATTGGCATTAAAAATTTTTTTAAAATAATACTTGACAAAATATTTCCTTTATGTTAAAATACAAAACAGAAAAAGCACCCCCACAAAACATGTACCGTTTACCAGACGGAACATGTTCCTTAATCAAACAGATACAACAACTATCTGATTGACTTAGTGAGAATGCTATTTTAGCACACGTACATGTGTGCTTGAAATAGATCTTAAGCCTGTCAGATTCCTTACGAACTCTGATGGGCTTATTGCTTTTTCCAATTAAAAATTGAATATTAAATCACAGGTAGTTAATCAATATTCATTCAACGTAGAAGAAACATACAACTGCTTCGGAAATCAAAATCAATAACGGAAAAGCTATTGATAATACTTTCAAAACAGGACATGTTGAAGGTCTGAAAGTTGATGCCGATGATAAGTCAAAATTATCACATTGATCGGAATTTTCAATGCGGACAAAACTGAATTTACCGAAAAAATGCAATTGAAACTGTAACGTCAGATAAAGACGGTTCATTTAGTTTTGAAGAAATAATTTTCAGAAATGAAAAAATCCGTGGCAGTGTTTAAGTTAAATAACGTCTAAATTAATTACAAATTAACTTCTAACGCACTAAACCATCAACTACCTGCGGAGACAAGCTCCGTTATCAATGCAATATAAATGCAACGGCAAGTTGATGATTTTAGCATTCCTGTGTGGTGACCCGTACGGGAATTGAACCCATGATTCCGCCGTGAAAGGGCGGTGTCTTAACCTCTTGACCAACGGGCCTTATGGTAGCGGCAGTAGGATTTGAACCAACGACCAATCGGGTATGAACCGAGTACTCTAGCCAACTGAGCTATGCCGCCATTTTTTATCGTTTCAGTCGTTTTTTATTACCGCTTCATGCGACTATATTATTATACACGCTTTATCCTTAAAAGTCAACACTTTTTTTATAAAAAAGTTATATTTGTTAAAATTGACAGATATAGCTTTATTTTTATAGCTAAAACAGTGCAAAAAGTAGAAATGAAAAATTATTTTTTTCTTAATTGCATATTTATATGCAAAAAAATGCCCTTTTTTGCCCATTGGTGAAAGACGTTTTTAAATGTTTTTCAATCTTACATTTTATTTACAAGGAGGTTTATATGAACGATAATGACAAATCAAAAAAGGAGCGTTTATTCTGCTGTTATTATGCAAAGCTGGGAAACATTTTTGAAGCGGCAGTACGGGCAGGTTTTTCTCCGGATACGGCGCTTGTAAACGGTATGGATATTTTAAAACAGAAAAAGTATCAAAAAAGCATATCTGTTCTTATGTCTGAAACTGTTTCTCCCTCTAAGCTTGTAAAAGCCGGACTGGAAAGGCTGGCTTTCGGAAGTTCCAACGACGCAGTTTACTTAGCATTCTCGGAAGAAATGCCGTCGCCGGAAAAAATTTCTTCACTCGACCTTTTTAATGTATCGGAAATTAAAAAGGTCAAAGGCGGAGGCGTTGAAGTAAAATTGTTTGACAGGCAAAAGGCAATGGAAAAAATGTACGAATTTGCGTCAAACGACAATAGTTCTACCGCAGCTTCAAATCTTCTTGAAGCCCTTACAGGATTGGAGGCGGAATCGGAAAATTGAAGTTTAAGAAATTTTCCCCCAAACAGCGTCTTGCAATAGGCTGGTGGACTCACCCCTCATACAGAAACAAAGACGCAATCATCTGCGATGGGGCTGTCAGAAGCGGTAAAACACTATGCATGTCAATGGGTTTTGTTAGCTGGGCAATGACATGTTACAACGGCTGTTCTTTTGCACTATGCGGTAAAACGGTTACATCACTGCGGCGTAATCTTGTAGAACCGCTTCTCGGAACACTGGGCGCTATGGGTTTTACCTATATAGAAAAGCTCAGCAAAAGCTACATCGACATTGAAATGTCCGGAAGACGCAACAGATTTTATTTCTTCGGGGGACGAGACGAAAGCTCAGCTTCACTGATTCAGGGGATTACTCTTGGAGGAGTTCTGCTTGACGAAGTGGCATTAATGCCCCGTTCATTTGTTGAACAGGCTGTGGCAAGATGTTCCCTTGCAGGTTCAAAGCTATGGTTCAACTGCAATCCCGATCACCCTTATCACTGGTTCTACAGAGAATGGATAAAAAAGCATGATGAAAAAAATGCTCTTTATGTTCATTTCACCATGAAGGACAATCCGTCGCTTACAAAGGCGGTCAGGGAAAGATATGAACGGCTTTATTCGGGAGTTTTCTACGAACGCTTTATTCTGGGCAAGTGGACTGCCGCAAGCGGCGTTGTTTATCCTATGTTCAAGGAATCGGAGCATGTGTTTGATAGTCCGCCGGAATGCGATAGATTTATAATCTCCTGCGATTACGGTACTGTTAATCCTTCCTCCTTCGGTTTATGGGGACACTGCGGCGGAGTGTGGTACAGGCTTGACGAGTACTACTACGATTCTCGCCGTGAAGGTATTTCAAGAACAGACGAGGAGCATTATAAAGGTCTTTCCGATCTTGCAGGAAACCGCACCATTGAATATGTGGTGGCAGACCCTTCGGCGGCTAGCTTCATAGAGTGCATTCGCCGTCACGGAGAATTTGATGTGATCCCGGCAAAAAATGACGTTCTTTCTGGTATACGCAAAGTAAGCGATGCGTTGAAATCGAAAACAATTATGTTTTCAAAAGATTGTACCGATTGTCTCCGTGAATTTGCCATGTACTGCTGGAATGAAAAAGCCGGAGGAGATACTCCTCTGAAAGAAAACGATCATGCTATGGACGATGTGAGATATTTTGTCAGTACGGCGCTGAGTACGCCTGTTTCAGACGGATTTTTTGCAGTTTCCGTTGCACGGTGAAAGGAGGTGAAGTATGAAAATATTTAAAAAGAAAAGTACCCAAAAGGTATCTTCCGGAGAGGCGGCAGTATTTTCTGCATCAAGAAGTCATGACGTTTATGAACCCTTTGATTCCTCAATGGAACACTGGGAAAAAGAACTTTATGACCGTCTCAGATTTACTGTTCCTGTAATCGACGCCGCAATCAGCAAAATTGTTAGGCTTACGGGCGGATACAAAATACAGTGCAGAGACGAAAGTATGCAGGAAATTATGGACAGCTTTTCCGGGGAAATACCAGTTGGACTTACAGGACATTCTATTCAAAGCTTTACCGACAGCTTTCTTGAAAGTCTGCTTACCTACGGAAACGCCGTGGGAGAAATGCTGGTTGACAGTGAAACTATGCAGCTTACCGCCCTTTACAACGGTGATCCGTCAAAAATTGCAGTTCTGCCGGGAAACAGTCCTGAGCTGCCTGTTTACTGCATTAAAAATTCTGACGGTAAGCTTAAAACTATTGAAAAGCCTCAGCTTATTCTGTTTTCTGCGCTGAATCCGCCGCCGGGAAAAACTATGGGCATATCAATTCTCAGAGGACTTCCGGCTTTAAGTTCCGTACTTATGAAAATATACCGATGTATCGGTCAGAATTACGAACGTGCAGGAAACGTCAGATACGCCGTAACCTACAAGCCTACAGGAGACATATCCGAAAAGGCGTTTACCAAAGACCGTGCCATGCAGATTGCTAAAGAATGGTCTGACGGAATGAACGCCGCAAAAAACGGTGACATACGTGATTTTGTTGCTGTAGGAGATGTGGACATCAAGGTCATCGGCGCAGACAATCAGCTTTTTGATACGGAGGTACCCGTAAGGCAGATCTTGGAACAGCTTATTGCTAAGCTTTCTGTTCCGCCTTTCCTGCTGGGACTTAACTGGTCTACTACTGAAAGAATGTCCTCACAGCAGGCAGACATTCTGACTTCCGAACTGGAGTATTACCGCAGACTTCTTACTCCTGTAATCAGAAAAATTGCGGTAGCCTTCCTGAGACTTCAGGGAAGCGACAGCGATGTTGACATCATATGGGACAACATCAACTTACAGGACGAAACTGCTCTTGCAGAAGCAAGACTTAAAAACGCACAGGCTGTTCTGATCGAACAGCAAATTAAAAACAACAATAATAATGAAATTTAATTTGGAGGTATTTTTATGTATAACGATATTAAACTTGAAAAGGGACTTTACAATCTTGCAGGAAAAAGCTTTACTCAGGCACTGACTGAGGCTGATCCTGACGAAAATTACGCAGATTCTTCACTTGCCGGTCTTGACGCATTTGAAAGACAGCTTAAAAGATTTGATATTAAGATCTGCGGTCCGGAATGCGATAAGGTAGAAAAATTCTTTGTTACTACCGAAAGCGCCGTACTGTTTCCCGAATTTGTAAAAAGAGCCATTACTCTTGGTATGGAAGAATCAATTCTTACTGATATTGTAGCGGTTAAAACTCGTTCCGACTGCAATCAGTACAGAGGCTATCTGATTTCAGAATCTGCCGCTTATACTACTAAAACATCAGAGGGTAACAGTCTGCCGGAAACTACTATTAAAGAATCCCCTAATTCAATCAGTCTTTTGAAATACGGCAGACTTATTACAGCGTCCTATGAAGCGGTAAGACTTCAAAGACTCGACGTTTTTGCTGTAACTCTTCGTTCTATCGGCAAAAAGCTTGCCGACGCTATTACAAGCTCGGCTGTCAGCACAATTAAAACAGGCGCAACAGAAGTTGATATTGCCGGCTCTGCTCTTGCATATTCCGATCTGCTTAATCTTTACAGTCAGTTTACAAGCTACAATATGAACACTATTATCGCTTCTCCTAAAAATGCGGCTTTGATCCTTTCTATGACGCAGGTTCAGGACAGTATTTCAACCGATGAAAAGGGAAATATTATTCTTCCTTTCGGTACTGTTCTTATTAAGTCGGCACAGGTCAACGACTATACAATTATCGGTTTTGACAGAAATTACGCTCTTGAAATGGTTACAAGCTCAGAGCTTATTATGGAAACCGACAAGCTCATTGACCGTCAGCTTGACGCTTTTACCGTTTCTATGAATCTTGGCTTTAAGAGTATTATTTCTGATGCGGCTAAAACCCTTAATCTTGACAAGTAATATAGCCTTATAAATACTTTGCTGCTTTCTTTAATCGGAAAGCAGCAATAAAGCTTACTAAAAATAAACGGAGGTAAATTTTTATGGAAAATACAGAAAAATTACAATTACTTAATCAATTCACAAGACGTGAATTAACAGAAGAGGAAGTATACATTTTTGACGTTATTTTATGCGATAACGAGATTGACAGGGACTTCGAAAAGTTTTCATTATCCGCACTGAAAACATTACAGGAGCTTTTTATAGGAAAAACCGGTATATTTGATCACGACGCCAAAAGCTCCGGTCAGACTGCAAGAATATTTCATACCGAGCTTGCCGAGGACAGTGAGAGAAAAACTTCTACAGGCGAAAACTATGTATGCCTTAAGGGCTGCGCTTATATGGTGAGGACTTCTGCCAATGAAAATCTTATAAAAGAGATAGAAGGCGGTATAAAGAAAGAAGTAAGTATTTCATGCAGCGCTTCTGTTCAGAAGTGTTCCGTATGCGGAGCAAATAAGCGTACTAAAAACTGTCCTCACACAAAGGGAAAAGAATACGCCGGCAAGACCGCCTATGTGATCCTTGACAAAATTACGGATGCCTATGAATGGAGCTTTGTCGCTGTTCCCGCACAAAAAAATGCGGGAGTTACACGTAAATTTTATTCTGAAAGCAATAATACCCAAAGCAATTTTGATCATGAGACTGCACAGAAGCTTTTTGAAAATCTGAAAAAAGACGTTACAAGACTTTGTTTTCTATGCGGAGAAAACGGCGATATCTTAAAATCTGCCGCTGACAGAATGAATGTCCGTGAGCTTCTGGATTTTAAATCCGAATTGGAATACAAGAACCGTTCAAACAAAAATCCTCAGCTTGCATATGAAAGCTCAAAGGATTTTACTGAAAGCTTCAAAATGACGAAAGGAAAATAAATTATGACCGTTTCAACAATAAATTCTCTTTTTACTCTATTTTCCGGCGAAACCGATACGGAAAAATATTCTCCTCTTGTAAGTTCCGCAGTAACTCAGGTAAGGAATATGCTCCGTGAGGGTGCAAGCTCTAATGACATACGTCTTGACTATCTTTGTGCCGCTGTTGCAAATTACCGTTATACACAAATTACCTGCGTAAAAAACAAGGTTGCCTATACATATGCCGGTACTGCCGAAAAGGAGGGAAATTCCCAGCTTGAATACGACTTTTCAAAGGAACTTATGCTGGAATACTTCAGACAGTGCGGAGATCTGCTTTACGACGATAATTTTAGTTTTATGACGGTAGGATACGGAGGTGCGGCTGATGGATCTTAAAAATCTTGTTTACGGTATTTACGGACTGATAAATTATAAACGCACCGACGTATTTGCCGAATATGAAAAAATTCCCGTTAAGGATCACGATGATATTTATATTGTCACAAGTATTGAAAATATCTCACTGAAAAATCAGTTTATCAAAAGCAGTCTTAAAAGATATGAAACGCTGATTGATCTTAAAGTCAGAGTACTCGGACGTCCGGACGAAGATCCACTTGTTCTTTATGATTACATGGACAACGCTGTTATCAGCCGTCTTGCTTCCGGCGGATACTACTTGAAATCCGCTGAGATAAAAGGTCCTAAACAGGATAACGGATTAAAGCGTTTTGTCCTTGAGGGAATTTTTACACTTGAAGCGAAATCGGAGGCGGAAATATAATGAATCATGCTTTAGTCCTTGAGCAGGACTGCTCGGTAAACATTTCCGGAATCACAGTTTATATTGACGCATATGAAATATCTGCTGAAAATAAATTTTTATTTCAGCCTATGGCAGTTTCCGGAATTAGATTTCAGGAACTGGGCAGGCATCCGGCGTCCATAAAAATAACCGGAAGAATTCTTAAGTCTGAAGGAATAAATCCGGCAGCTCAGCTAAACGGTCATATGACTAATTCAACGGTATTCAATCTTAATATGGACGGTTTATATATTAATGCCGCAAAGCTGAAAAAATATTCTATAAATACTCAGACTAATTCCCAATTTCATCAGTGCGTTGTTGAATTTTACTGCGACAGCTACATAAACGGAGGCAGCTAATGAATTTAAAGCTTACATTACGTACTACGACAAATACAGATTATGAATTCGGAAGATGCGTTTCTTTTTTCTTCACCAAAGACGCATACACTCCGTATACTTTGTTTGAAGGAGTTTTTCTTACTGAAAAAACCGACATTGCAAATATTAAGGAAGTAATTTTTTCAGTTGACCAAACTGATATTCACTATGGACTTCTTGACAGTGTTGATTTTTGTACATTACAGGGTTATAAAATTATTAAAGTAAAATCCAAAGGATTTACGTCCCTGCTTTGTCAGAATCAGCCCAAACCCGGATTAAAGCCGGATTCCGATCTCGCTACATTAATGTCGGAATTTGACATACCAAATGTTACGTATGAGTCAACGTCGCTTTTAAATTACATTTACATAAAGGAAGGATCTACCTTATGGGACGCCGCTGCAAATTTCAATTTTCGTCTTAACGGAGGGTATCCTTATATTGAGGGGACAAATAACGTAAGAGTTACTCTTAAAACGCCTTCTGAAAAAACCGTTTCTGAAAACGATATTATAAAGACCGGAATAATTTACGATTATTCCAAAATTATCAGCCATCTTCACATGAAAGACGTTGACGGTACTTACGACGCTTTCAGCAGAAGCAATCTGTTTGCCATTAACCGCAGACTGATCAGGCATAAGCAGATCCCCCTTGATATGCAGTATCTCAGCGCTCCCGATTCCGGACTTCTCTTTAAACTTAATTTCAGTCAGAGGGGGTGCAGATGTCATTATGTTCAGTACATAGGATATTCCGGAGAAGATCTAAACGATATGGTGTCTTTTGGCGATGTCAGTCTTCAGAGAATTAAAAAAATTGAGCTTTCCGGGGGAAAGGGAACAGTCAAAACCTTACTCGGAGTTTATTCCGACGCTTTTTAACTTACTTTTTTGGAAAAAAGTAAGCAAAAAACTTTTATGCCGAATTTTATTGACTTGATTTTCTTTTTAAAAACTCGCAAAGTTAATTTTGCAGGGAATAAAAGAATATTTTACAAAACATATACCGCCCCAGCTTGTGCATATAACACAAACCGAGGCGGTTAAACTTTATTTTTTATTATCATTGAGAGGAACTCTTCTGACGAACAGGAACGCTATTGCAGTCAGAAGTACTGCAATGCAAGGCAGTACAGCTGTAAGATGATAAACACTTTCCTCAAGCCACTGTATAAATTTCAAGAAAGCTTCGATTATTTTATTGTCGGCAAATTTAAAGTCAATAAAAAGTATAATAACCGATCCTATCTGAAAAATCAGCCACAGACTTAGTGGAATTATAATTTTTAAAATTCTGTTGAGACGGTATAAAAGCGCTCCTATTAAGACACCCAGAGATGAAACAGTGATATACATAGTAAAATCCATTAAAAATATTGTAGGGTATTCTGAAATTTTTGGGCTAATACTAGTTCCGGATTGATAAAGATACATTTGTTCATACATTGAATCATAAAACATTTTAGTGTGTTTTTCATAAGTATTACCAATAATATTAATTATTGAATCTCCTGCGGCTGCTAAGACTGAAATAGTTATAAAACCAAGAATCAATGCCATAAAAAATGTTTTTCTTGATATGCCGTTTTGCATGGAAAGAGCCAAACTTTCTCTGTAAAATACTATTCCCGAGATCATCATAAATATAACTGTGCCCATTTCCATACCGCCGAAGCTGCCGTTCGTATCAATACATAAAGTTAAAAGCAGTCCCAGATGAACTATTACAAAAATTATCCCAAAGTAAATCAGGTAAGATTTTCCCTGTTGCCAAATTAAATATTTGTAAATTGATTTAAGCTTCATATGATTTCCTCCATTATGAGTTAGTAAGCTGAACAAACAGCTTTTGCAGATCCATTGCAGATATTTCAAGTCCTGCCGGAATACCCTCCGATGGTACGCTGCCGATTATATACGCCGTTTTCAGTCCGCCGATGGAATCAGTACCGATAACGTTTTTATCTTTTATAAATTCATCTATAGCGGCGGCTGAGCCTGCAACGGTAAAGCCAGTACGCAAAAGCGAATCCCTGGTTTGATTTCTTATGATCTCTCCGTTTTTCACTATTATAACGTCCTCGATTACCGATGAAACTTCTTCGATCAGATGTGTGGAAATAACGCAGCAGAAAGGATTTTCAGCATATTTTTCAATGAGAACTTTATAGAAAATATCACGGTGATTAGCGTCCAGTCCCAAAACGGGTTCATCAAGGAAGATATACGGCGTATTTACTGAAAGAGCAATTATAATTTTAAAAATCGAAGTGTAGCCGGTTGAAAGAGAACGAGGAGTTTTATTGACGTTCAGACTGAATTCATTTGCCAGCTTCATTGCATATTCGGTATCAAAATTGGGATAAAATTCCTTAGTCCATTTGAAAATTTTTTTAATTTTCATTTTCGGAGGATATAGATTGCTTTCGTTCATAATATATATTTTTGACAAAGCCTTATCATTTTCCCTTGCATTTACTCCGTCAACAAATATTTCACCTTCTGTTGAAAAAATCCTGTTTGAAATAATTTTCAAAAGCGTAGATTTTCCTGCGCCGTTTCTGCCTAAAAGTCCGTAAATCTTATTTTCTTCAAAGGTAAGATTGACCGTATTCAAAGCACGCACTTTTTTAAAATCCTTGGTAACATCTTTTATTTCAATACTCATAATGCATCTCCTTTATCCAACATCATAATAATTTCTTCCTTTGTTACTCCAAGCCGTTTGGCTTCAGCAAGAAGCTCCTTTACATAATTTTCGAAAAATAAATTCCGCCGTTTTTCCGTAAGTTTTTTCTTAGCGCCCTCGGCTACAAACATACCGACACCTCTTTTTTTATAAACTATTCCGTTTTCTGTAAGTATATTTATTCCTTTCAGAGCCGTTGCAGGATTTATTTTTAATGTGACGGAAATCTCTGTTATTGAAGGAATTTGGCTGCCCTCTTCAAAAGCTCCTGTTAAAATTGCGTCCTCCAATCCGTCGGCAACCTGGACGAATATCGGCTTTTCACTGTTGAAGTCTAGATTCATTTGCATGCCTTCTTTCTGTTTTGGTTAATTAGTCGACTGATTAACTACAAGTGTATAATACCATATCTTTTTCAGTTTGTCAATACCTTTTAAAGAAAAATTTATTTTAAGATTTTATACTATTGACGAATCAGTAAAAATAATGATATACTATAAAGAAAGCTAATAACGTATATTCGGGGGAGAGAAAAATGAACGAGCTTTTTAAATCGGTACGATATTTAAAGGGCGTAGGGGAAAAAAAAGCTGCTTATTATGAAAAGCTGGGAATTTCTACAGTTTATGACCTCCTTTATCATCTTCCGCGCAGTTATGTTGATTTTTCTAATCCCGTATCTCCTCTTGAAGCTAATATAAACGACTATGCAGTACTTAAAGGAACTATAGTAAAAAAAATGCCCGAACAGAGAATACGTAAGGGTTTGAGTATCTTTAAAGCCGTCGCTACAGACGGCGTTCACGATTTTGTTGTTATAATTTACAATAATGTGTACGGATTCCGTGCGCTTAAAGAGGGCGAGGAATACTGCTTTTACGGTAAGATAACAGGAAATCTTTTACGCCGTGAGATCAATTCTCCCCGTATTATAAAATCGGACGCAGAGCCTTTTCAGCCTGTCTATCACCTTACAACAGGACTTACTTCCGCTGCAATTCTGCAAAATATGAGGGAAGCTGTGTCCATACTGGACAGCGAACCCTTTGACAGTATGCCGACAAATCTGCTGATGGAAAACGAATTGATGTCCCTGCCTCACGCACTGAAAAGCATTCATTTTCCCATTGATTCCCAAGACGCTGCAAATGCAAGGAAACGTCTTGCCTTTGACGAACTGCTGATACTACAGCTTGGTATGCTGACTATGAAAAATCACAGTCGTGAGAAAACAGCGTACATAATGGATAAAAATACGGACATGACTGCCTTTTTCGGCAGTCTGCCTTTTGAAATGACCGATGCACAAAAAAAATCAATATCCGACGTTATAAACGATATGTCTACAGATTCTCCTATGAACCGTCTGCTTCAAGGGGACGTGGGCAGCGGTAAAACTGCTGTTGCCGCCGCCGCATGCTATTTTGCCTGTCAAAACGGATTTCAGTCTGCGTTGATGGCGCCTACGGAAATTCTTGCAGTACAGCATTACAATACCCTCAAAAGCTTTCTTGAACCCATAGGCGTAAATGTAGTACTGCTGACAGGCTCAATGACCGCTAAACAAAAGCGTATTGCAAAAGAAGCACTGAAATCAGGCGAAGCGGCGGTAGCCGCAGGTACTCATGCAATAATACAGAAAGACGTTGAATTTCAACGTCTTGGTCTGGTTATTACTGATGAACAGCACCGTTTCGGCGTTGCACAGCGTGCCGCCCTTGCCGACAAGGGAAACAGTCCCCACAGACTTGTAATGTCGGCAACGCCCATTCCCCGTACCCTTGCGCTGATTATTTACGGCGATCTGGATATTTCTATTATCAATCAGATGCCAAAGGGCAGACTGCCGGTAAAAACCTATGCAGTAACCGGTAAGCTGAGGAAAAGGGCTTATAATTTTATAAAGTCGGAAATTGACAATGGCAGGCAGGCTTATATTGTGTGTCCCATGATCGAGGACAGTGACAGCGATCTACAGGCCGTCAAAAGCTATGCGGACAAGCTGAGAATCGACGATTTTGCAGATTATGAAATCGGTCTGCTTCACGGTAAAATGAAAGCCGCTGAAAAAAATGAAATAATGAGTAAATTTAAGGACGGTAAAATTGATTTACTGGTCTGTACCACCGTTGTAGAGGTGGGTGTGGACGTTCCAAACGCTTCCATTATGCTGATAGAAAATGCCGAGCGATTTGGTCTTTCACAGCTTCATCAGCTGAGAGGTCGTGTGGGACGTGGAAGTCAGCAGAGCCATTGTATTCTCCTGACGGACAATACAGGTGAAGAATGCATCAGGCGAATGAAAATTATGAGCAAAACGTCGGACGGCTTTAAGATTTCCGAAGAAGACCTTAAAATGAGAGGTCCGGGAGACTTTTTCGGTCAGCGTCAGCACGGACTTCCCCCGCTTAAAATCGCAGATATTGCCTCCGATATGGAAATGATGAATCTGACAAAAAGTATCGCCGAGGATATAATCAGTAAGGATCCTCAGCTTGAAAGCCGTGAATACCGTGGATTGAAACTTGAAATAATCCGGCTTTTTAATAAAAATGGCGGCTTCGCTTTTTGAAAAAAAGTAAGCAAAAAACCTTTTACGCCGGATTTCTTCAACTTGAAACA
>ENA-OUQW01002307-OUQW01002307.1-human-gut-metagenome-genome-assembly--contig:-NODE-2307-length-16371-cov-3.261829_pt1 | contig 16371 bp, 11 predicted proteins | sample MGYA00248464_ERZ548849 | MGnify/ENA primary metagenome ERZ548849 (study PRJEB26491, sample SAMN04978193) | human gut metagenome | host: Homo sapiens | study: EMG produced TPA metagenomics assembly of... | reverse complement strand
GCGCCTCGTCGGGCTGCGAACCGTCGCCCACCACGCCGACGTACATGCCGGGGCGCAGGCGGATGTGCTCCCTCGGCGAGAGGGTCACGATGGCGTCGTCGCCGTAATTGTTTGCGTTCGAGTTGGTATTATTGAGTAAATCTGCCATAACTTAATTAAGGTGAAAAGTGAAAGGTGAAAGGTGAAAGGTGAGAAATTAAAAAATCGGCGGGAAGTTCAACGCAACTTTTTTTGAATTTTTCGTGTTCCAACCTTTATTTGCGACATTTCACTTTTGATCTTTCACTTTTAACTTTTCGTTTCTCACTTCTCCCAGCGCCGTGCACATCCGTTCATGCACCTCCTGCATCAGTTCATGCGTCTCCAGCGCGGCGACCCGTTCGGCCGGAACGGGAGGCAGCACGCGGACGGTGATCCGGTTGCCCCAGTTGAATGCCAGGTTCTTTTTGATCAGCGTCTTGGTTCCGTCCAGCACCACGGGAAGGATCTCCGCGCCGGCCTCCTTGGCCAGCGTGAAGGCCCCGGCCTTGAAGCGGTGGATCTCACCGTCCTTCGAGCGCGTGCCCTCGGGAAAAATCGCCACCGAAGCCCCGCGCGAAATCCACTTTTTCCCGTCGCGGACCAGCTGTTCCAACGCCTCGGCGGCGTGGCCGCGGTCGATGCAGATGTCGCCGTGCAGCAGGAGGAACTGGCCGAAGAAGGGCGTTTTGAAGACCTCGCGCTTCGACACCCAGCGGAAATTGAGCGGAATGTAGTAGAGCGCCGGGATGTCGATCACCGTGTTGTGGTTGATGACGATGACGTAGCTCTTCTTCCGGTCGATCAGTTCGCGGCCGATGACCCGCTGCCGCCAAAAGGGCGGCAGGAAGAAGAAAATCCGCACCAGGATGCGCGACAGTTCATGCACCGTCCGGCGCCCCCGGTCGAAGGGATAGCAGACAACCAGCGCAAGGGCCGACAGAATCATAAAAAGCGTGCACAAAAGCACCAGCAAAAGGTAGTATAAAGCACTTAACATACGATCATCGTTCTATTACAGCATTTGCAAAACAGACTGTCCGAACCCGCGGCCGCGGGCCGCGGCCACAAATCCGGCCCGCCCCGGATTCCAGCCTCCGGGAGGGACCAGGCAAAGGGCGCATCCGGTTGAAAAAAGCCCGTATCAGACGTCCGGGGACAATTAGCCATATTAATTCAATCTGCAAATTTAGGAATTATTTCCCGGGATTCCTACCCCGCCAGTCGGCGAATTTTCAACAAAATATTCACTGCACCTGTTTTCAGGAGGCGAAAAAGCGGGACCGCGAAAAAAAGTTGCGGAAAAATTTGGTTCGCAGCCGGGGGGGGTATCTTTACACCCGGAAAACACCCCCGCAAGAACCGCGGGCCTCCATATATATAAGTATCGAAAATTTTCTGAAATTTACAGTACTATGTCTTGCATAGTATAAATATTATTACATATCTTTGCACTGACAAATAAAGTGCAAAACAGAATATTATGAAAAGACTGATCCTCCTTATCGTAACGCTCGCAGCGGCCGCGACCCGGCTCTTTGCGGCGCACCTCTGCCCCTCGACGGGCCGCGTGGTGGACGAACAGGGAAAAGCCGTCGAATACGCAACGGTCGTCCTGCTGAAAGGAACCGAGCAGGTGGCCGGCATGGCCACCGACGCTGAAGGACGCTTCGCGCTGCAAGCAGCTCCCGGCGAATACACGCTCCTGATTCAGTACCTCGGATTCGACCCCGTGAAAAAGCCGGTGCGCGTGGAGCAGGAGAACCATCTGGGCGATTTCGTGATGCGGACCTCGGCGACCGGCATCGAAAGCGTGGAGGTAAAGGCCCGGCTGGTGCGCCGCGAGGCCGACCGGTTCGTGGTCGACGTGGCGAACGCCCCGGCGGCCATCGGCAAGGACGGCATAGAACTGCTGGAACGCGCCCCCGGCGTATGGATCGACGGGGAGAAAATATCAATCAACGGCAAGAGCGGCTCGAAGGTCTACGTCAACGACCGCGAACTGCGCATGGAGCCGGAACAGCTGCTGACCTACCTGCGGTCGCTCCGGGCCGAGGAGATTCAGAAAATAGAGGTCGTGCCCACCTCGGGCGCCGACTACGACGCCGACTCGGCGGGAGGCATCATCCGCATCACGCTCAAAAAACGCCGCGAGAACGGCGTCAACGGCTCGGTGGCGTTCAACACGACGCAGGGAGAGATCGTACACAGGTACAATCCGTCGGCCAACATCAACCTGCATTCGGGCCGCGTGGACTTCTACGCCTCGGCATGGGGATCTTTCGGAAAGGACGAGACGACCACCGGCGAGCAGACGCGCTACGAGGCCGCGGACAAGGAGCTGAACGCACATTCGTCGATGAAAGGCCGCAACCGCAGCCTCGGGGCCAGCGCCGGCGCGGTGGTCGAGATCGACGGCAGGAACAGCGTCGGCGCGGAGTTCGAGTACTGGCGCAACCGGAACGGGGAGCCGAACGACACCTACACGGATTTCCGGAACGCCGGCACGGTGACACGCACGGACAGCCATTTCGACAAACTCGACATCCGCAACAACTACTCGGCGACGTTCAACTACATCCGCAAGATCGACACGCTCGGCTCGACGCTCAAACTCCTTGCCGACTACACGCGCCGCGAAACCGACTCCGGAAACGACAACTTCAGCCGCATGACGGCTCCGGGAGCAACGGCGGATTCGACCTACCGCGACAACACCGAGAGCGTCTACAACATCGCCACGGCGACGCTGGCCCTCGAAAAGAGGTTTTCGCCCCGCTGGACGCTCAAGGCCGGAGCCAAATACACCTACAACGACATGCACAACGACGCGCTCTACGAATACCTCAAGGGCGACGCATGGACGCGCAACGACAACCAGAGCTTCACGATCGACTACACGGAGAACATTGCGGCGGCCTACGCCGTCGCCTCGGCGCAGCTCGGCCGCTGGGGCCTCGTGGCTGGTCTGCGCGGCGAGTACACCCACACGACGGGAAAAAGCGTCGGACAGGATTATTTCTCGCTCTTTCCAAACGCCAACGTCTCCTTCGCCCTTTCGAAGGAGAAAGGATGGTCGCTGATCGCCCAATACGCCCGGACCATCGAACGGCCGCGCTTCTGGTGCCTCAACCCCCAGCGGATGCAGATTTCGGACTACACCTACCAGACGGGAAACCCGTCGCTCGACCCGGCGTTCAAGCAGGACGTGAACCTCACGCTGGTGGCCGCCCACAAATACACCCTCACGGCCGGCGTGCAGCTCGTCAGCGGCGAGATTCAGCAGACGATACAGGCCGACCCGGAGAATCCCGACCTGCTGCAACTGGCATGGGTCAACTACGACCGCACCAAAAACTATTACGTCTCGGTCAATCTGCCTTTCCAGCCCGCGAAATGGTGGCAACTGAACGCCAACTTCACCTACATGCGCCACGGTGAGCGCGTCGAGCAGCACGGCGCCGAAACTTTCTACAACTGGGCATTCGGCAGCATCTCGACGACCTTCACGCTGCCGGCTAAATTCTACATCGACCTCTCGTACAACTATCAGAGCCGCATCGACCTGGGCAACTGCTGGGTGCTGCCCGACCACCGGTTGCAGGCCGGCGTGAAGAAACGCTTCGGCGACCGGTTCACCGCCTCGTTCTCGGTGCAGAACCTTCTGGACCAGGGACAGGTGATCGGAGCGCACGGCGACGGATTCGTCCGCACGATGAACGCCCGGCAGACGTGGAGCAACCGCTCGTTCCGAATCGGGCTGACCTACAACTTCAAGTCGGGGAAGGCCTTCAAGCGCAAAGCCGTCGAGGCGGGGTCGGCCGACGAAAAGAGCCGGCTGTAACGGTACGAAGACAAACACGCCGGCGTCGGAGGCGATTCCTCCGGCGCCGGCGTGTTTTTGCAAAATCCGTCAGCGGGTACGGCGGATGCGCGGCAGCGGCAGGCGGCGCGCCCAGCGCACGGCCCAGCGCGGCAGGCGCGGACGGGCCATCCACCGGGCCAGGTGCGTGACGGAGGTGGGGATGCGGATTGATTTGCCGGCGATGATGAGCGTCACGGCGACGAGGATCAGCAAAACGCCGGTTCCGATGCGCAGCGTGAACCGCTCGCCGAAGACCGCGACGCCGAAAAACAACGCCGTGACGGGTTCCAGCGCCCCGAGGATCGCCGTGGGCGTGGAGCCGATGCGGCGGATGGCCCCGGCCATCGCGACCAGCGAAACGATCGTCGGGAAAAGCGCCAGCGCAACGGCGTTGACCCACATCAGGGACGAAGGGACGGGTTGCAGATCGGCACAGCCCCGCAGCCGAACGACATAGACCAGCGAGCCGAAAACCAGACAGTAGAAGGTGAGTTTCTCGGTCGGAAGGTCCTTGAGCGACGAGCGGTTGACGGCGACGATCCAGACCGCATAGGAGAGCGCCGAAAGGAAGACCAGCACGACGCCCGCGAGGTTGAGCGTCGCGCCGTCGCCCCCTTTGTAGAGCAGCGAGATGCCCCCGCACGCCAGGGCGATCGAGACGACCGTGGCGGCGGTGACCCGCTCGCGGAAACCCACGGCCATGATGACCGCGACCATCACCGGATAGACGAACAGGATCGTCGAGGCGATGCCGGCGTCCATGAGGTTGTAACTCTCGAAAAGCAGCAGCGACGAGACGGAGAAGAGCACGCCCATAGCCGCAAGCGGCAGGACGTCGCGCCGCCGCAGGGCGAACGACTGCCGCCGGAACAGCATCAGCGCACCCAGCATCACCACAGCCAGCACATAGCGGTAGAACAGCACGGAATCCACTCCCAGGCCCGCGCCGTAAAGCGGCAGCGCAAAGAGCGGATTCAGTCCGTAGCTGGCCGCGGCTATGGCTCCCAGCACATAACCGCGGGAACGTTCCGAGATCATTTAGAAGGTGACCTGCGGAGCGGCCGCGGCCCCTTCGGCCGACTCGAAATAGGGCTTCTGGCCGAAGCCGAACATCCGCGCGACGAGGTTGGCCGGGAAGCGGCGCACCGAAACGTTGTACTGCTGCGCCGCGGCGTTGAAGTCCTTGCGGGCGACGGCAATGCGGTTCTCGGTCCCTTCGAGCTGGGCCTGCAATTCGAGGAAATTCTGGTTGGCCTTCAGGTCGGGATAGCTCTCCGACACGGCGATCAGGCGGCCCAGCGCGGAGCGCACCTCGTTCAAGGTCTGCGTCTCGTGGGCCGCATAGCCCTTGACCGTATTCACCAAATTGGGAATCAGGTCAGCGCGGCGCTGATACTGCGTCTCGACGTTGGCCCATGCGGTCTTAACGCCCTCTTCCTTGTTGACGAATCCGTTGTACGTTGCATAGAAGAAGATCACCACAAGGGCGGCGACTCCAATCCAAATCCATTTTTTCATAACAGAAGCTATTTATATATTTAAACTCATTTCGCATCAAACCGCCGCAGTCGCAGCCTCCGGCGCCGTTTACAAGCCAGACCCCGTCCCAAACCCTTCCTTCAGGGGAAGGGCTTGTCGCGACGCAACCGAATTGCAGACGCTTTTCAGCCCAACATGCAACGCCCCGGAAATCTGCACCTTAAACTACCAGCGCGAACCGGCTCCGCCGCCGCCGAAGGAGCCTCCTCCGAAGCCGCCGCCCATGCCGCCGCCCATGCCGCGTCCGAAGCCGCCGCCGATGATCGTGCCGCCCCCGGCCCCGCCGCCGAAATTGTCGTCGCGCAGGTTGCGCGAACGCCGCTTCACGACCGCACCGCAGTTCGGGCAGACATACGTATATTCGACCAGCCGGTAGTTCCGCGTGACGCTCAACACCTGCTGCGACTGCTGTTTCAGCGTCAGCTTACGGCACTTCGGGCAACGGCGGGAGAAATAGTAGTTCGCCAGCACCATGCCCAGCGGGAAGATCACGAAGCCGAAGACGATCGTGAAGATCATCCATGCCGGAAGGTCCTCGTCGGCGTCGCCGCCCAGATCGACCTCGCCGCCTTCGAGGATCGTGGCCGCAGCCCCCACCCCGGCGACCATGCCCGCGCTGTAATCCCCCTCGCGGAAGGCCGGAAGCATATAGTTGAGCTGGATGCGTTTGCAGAGCGCGTCGGGAAGGATGCCTTCGAGGCCGCCGCCCGTGACGAAGCGTATCTCACGCAGGTCCTTCACCAGCAGGATGCCCAGTCCGTTATTGCTTTTGGCCGAGCCTACGCCCCAGCTGCGGAACAGATCGACGGCGAACGAGAACGTATCGCCGCCCGCGATGTCGTCGACGGCGACGACGGCGACCTGCGCGAGGCCCCGCTCACGCAGCGAGGCGCAGACGGAGTCGATATGCGCCACGGCGGCAGGCGACAGGATACCGTCGGGATCGGAGACATAGCGCCGCCGGTCCATACACTGAACATTGGGAATCTCGTCCGCGCGGTAGGTTCCCGCAAGGGCGGGCAGCGCACAGGCGAGCAGCAGGCAAAGGATCGCAATGTTTCTCATGCGGCAAAGATAAAGAAAATGAAGAATTAAAAATGAAAAATGAAAAATTATAACGCAGGCTGCATCACAACGGCCCGAACAGTCGGGCTGCAAAGAGCATTACAACAGCCAATCATTCGCAAATAATAATTTTTAATTCTTAATTCTCAATTTTTAATTACACAATATCCGGTAGCTCCACGGGGCCATATCCTCCTCGACGCGGCCGCGAAGCTCGTAAGGCTCGCCCGTCATGGCGTCGGTGTACATCCCGGCGTAGATGCCCGTATAGTAATCGGCATGGATGGCGTAGGGCGAGAGGTTCATCACCGCAACGACGCGGTTGTCAGCCGTCTCGCGGACCAGCGTCATCAGGCAGTCCTCGGCGTTGTTGCGGATCTCGGTCATCGCGCCGCCCCGCTCCCCCGCCGCCAGGGCCGGGTTGTCGTGGCGCAACGCCGTGAGGCGGCGGTAGAACCCGGTGAAAGCGTTGGCCTCGTAACGGGGAATCGGATCGCGGTCGAAGAAGGCGAACGAATGGTCGTAGCCGATCTCCTGCCCGGTGTAGATCAGCGGCAGGCCGCGCGGCACGACGAACGTGAAGACCGCCATGATCTCGCGCGCATCGCCCAATCTGGAAAATTCGGAGCCGTTCCACGAATTCTCGTCATGGTTCGACGTGAACGCCAGCCGCATGGCCGAGTCGGGATAGTCGTCGCGGTCGGCGTAGATGTAGTCGCGCAGAGCCGTGACGCGGGTGCGCTGCCGGGCCACGTCGTTCATCAGGTGGTGCATCCGCCAGGCGTAGCAGGCGTCGAAAGCCCCCTCCTCGAAAAGATTCCGCTCCTCGGCCTCGGCCAGCATGAACAGATCGGGCTTCACACGCCGCAGGCGCAGCGAGGTCTCGTTCCAGAACTCGATGGGAACCAGCATCGCCATGTCGCAGCGGAATCCGTCGACGTCGTGCTGCGTGAGCCAGAACTCCATGGCGTCGGCCTGCGCGCGCCACACGTCGCGGTCGGCGTAGTTGAGTTTGGCGGTGTCGGACCAGTCCCACGGCACGGCGGGACGGCCCGCGGCGTCGCGTTCGTACCACGAGGCGGGCTTTTCGGCGATCCACCGCGCGTCGCGCGCCGTGTGGTTGGCCACCCAGTCGAGCAGGACCCGCATGCCGAGGCGGTGGGCCTCGGCGACGAAGGCGTCGAAGTCGGCCATCGTGCCCAGCTCGGGGTTCACGGCACAGTAGTCGCGGATCGAATAGTAGGAGCCGAGCGAGCCTTTGCGCCCGGCCTCCCCGATCGGATAGACCGGCATGAGCCACACGGCGTCGACGCCGAGGTCTTTGAGGAAAGGCAGTTTTGAAGTTGCCGCGCGCAGCGTGCCTTCGGGCGTGAGCTGGCGCACGTTCATTTCATACAGGACAGCCTGCGGCCAAAAACAATTCATAATTCACAATTCATAATTACCTTGTCCGCGATCAGCCGGCGCACGCCGCGGATTTCAAGTTCGACGGGGGCACCTTCGTTCGCCACCTCGACCGCATTGCGGGTGATCCGGACCGTCAGGACCCGGTCCTGGAAATTGACCTTGAACGAGAGGGACTCCCACGCGGCCGGCAGCTGCGGGTCGAACGACAGCACGCCGTCGCGGACGCGCATGCCCCCGAAACCCTCGACCACCGAGAGCCACGAACCCGCCATCGAAGTGACATGGCAGCCCTCGCGGACCTCGCGGTTGTAGTCGTCGAGGTCCAGGCGCGCCGTGCGCAGGTAGAGTTCGTAGGCCTTGTCCAGATCGCCGATACGCGCGGCGAGGATGGCGTGGACGCAGGGCGAGAGCGACGATTCGTGGACCGTGCGCGCCTCGTAGAAGCGGAAGTTGCGGCGGACGGTGTCGAGGTCGAAATCGTCGCCGAAGAAATAAAGCCCCTGCAACACGTCGGCCTGCTTGATCAGGCACGAGCGCAGGATGCGGTCCCACGACCAGCGCTGGTTGATGGGGCGATCCGCAGGGTCGAGGTCTTTGGCCAACGTCTGCTCCTTGTCCAGATAGCCGTCCTGCTGGAGGAAGATGCCCAGTTCGCGGTCCTCGCCGAAGTACATGCCGTCGGCGATTTCGAGCCACCGCTTCGTCTCGGCCGTCTCGTCGAAACGTCGCTTCGCGCAGATGCGCGCGTAGTCCGCAGGCCGGTTTTCACGCACCCACGCCGCCGACTCGGCGGCATAGCGCATCGACCAGCAGGCGATGTAGGAGGTATACCAGTTGTTGTCGACGTTGTTCTCGTACTCGTTGGGACCCGTGACGCCCAGCATGACATATTTTCGCCGCGCCCCGGACCACGTGATGCGCTGCGCCCAGAAGCGCGCCACGGACAGCAGCACCTCCAGCCCGCAGTCGGCCAAATACGCCGTGTCGCCGGTATAGCGGATGTAGTTGAAAATCGCGTAGGCGACGGCGCCGTTGCGGTGGATCTCCTCGAAGGTGATCTCCCACTCGTTGTGGCACTCCTCGCCGTTGACGGTGACCATCGGGTAGAGCGCCGCACCGTCGCGGAAGCCCAGCTTCGCAGCGTTTTCGATGGCCTTGTCGAGCTGGTTGTAGCGGTAGACGAGCAGTTCGCGGGCGACGGTCCGCCCGGCGGTGGCCAGGTAGAACGGCAGGCAGTAGGCCTCGGTGTCCCAGTAGGTCACGCCGCCGTATTTCTCGCCCGTGAAGCCCTTCGGACCGATATTCAGACGGGTGTCCACCCCGGTATAGGTTTGCAGCAACATGAAGATGCAGAAGCGGATGCCCTGCTGCGCCCGGGCGTCGCCCCCGATTTCGATGTCGCAGCCGTGCCAGCGGGCAGCCCAGGCGGCCGTCTGCTCTTCGAGCAGGGCCTCGAAGCCCGCCTCCTGTCCCGAAGCCGCGACGCAGCGCGCCGCGGCGATAAGGTCCGCCGGAGCGTGGTTGAGCGACGAGCAGATGCCCGCATATTTATATAAGACGGCGGCGCAGCCCTTTTCACGGCTGACCGCTGCGGTGGCCCGGACCTTCTCGGGGCGGGTTTCGCAATGCCACTCGGCGCCGTCCAGCTCGACGGCCTGCGCCCAGGCCGCCTCGAAACCGCTCTTTTTGGTACGGCTCTGCGTGGCGTCGGCCTCGGTCGAGACCTCCTCCCAGAACTTTTCGTCGTAGTTGGCGTCGGCATTGCGCACGTCGGCGTCGACATAGGGCGAGAAGGTGATCCGGGCCGCCCGGTTGAGCGGCGTGACGGCGTATTTCACGACGCCCAGTTCGCGGCGCGCCAGCGAGAGGAAACGAACCGTCTCGACGGCCACCTCGACGCCGTTTTTCAGCACGACCCTCATGCGGCGCGTCAGCACCGAGCGGCGCATGTCCGTCTCGCGGTAAAAGCTCTTCACCTCCGCGACGGTCGCCAGGTCGAGCGGCTCGCCGTCGACCGCGACATCGACCCCGATCCAGAACGCGGCGTTCGGGACCTTGGCGAAATACTCCGGGTAGCCGTTCTTCCACCACCCCACGCGGGTCTTGTCGGGATAATAGACCCCGCCGATATAATTGCCCTGAAGCGTCTCGCCCGAGTAACGCTCCTCGAAATTGGCCCGGCCGCCCATCACGCCGTTGCCCAGCGCGAAGAGCGACTCGGAAGAGAGCGCCCGCGAAGGGTCGAAGCGATCCTCGACGAGGCGCCAGGGATCGGTTTTTACATATCCGTCGTTCATAATCTATACTCTTTATCGCTCGTTTCACCGCCCCGGCCGCAGCCTTCCGCGGCGTTGCGCCGGGGTTGCAATCAGTCCCGGTCGATCTTCATCGCCAATTGTTCAAACGTAAACCCCGCGAAGGTTTCCAGCCGCATCGTGGCGGCCGAAAGCGACGCACCGCCCCCGACGCCCACCGAACGCATGCCCGCACGCGAAGCAGCCTCGATACCCGCGGCGGCGTCCTCGAAGACCACGCACACGGAAGGCGCGGCGTCCACGGCGGCGGCACCCTTCAGGAAAACCTCGGGATCGGGTTTGGCCCGCGAAACCTCGTTGCCGTCGACCACGGCGTCGAACAGCGGCCGAAGGCCGCACCGGTCGAGGATCGTCCCCGCGTTCTTCGACGCCGAGCCGAGCACCGTCCGCACGCCGCGGCTGCGCACGTCGTGCAAAAACGCCGCCACGCCCGGAAGCACCTCGGCGGGTGTCATTTGCGAAACAAAACGCAGGTAACGCGCATTCTTTTCGGCGGCGAGACGCTCCCTCTCGGCGGCGGAAAAACGCCCCTCAAGTCCTCCGGCGCGCAGGACGATCTCCAGCGACGCCATGCGGCTCACACCCTTGGTCGCTTCGCCCTGCACGGGCGTGAATTCAAAGCCCAGTTCACGAGCCAGCGCGGCCCACGCCAGATAGTGGTAGCGGGCCGTATCGACGACAACTCCGTCCAAATCGAATATGCAGCAGTCTATCATTTTTTGAATTTCGGATACCAAAGATACGATTTTTTTGCAAAAAAACACGTATCCGGCAACGCATTACCTACATACTTGTAAAATATCACCTTCGAAAAGCGGCTGTTTTTCAGAATTAATTTATATCTTTGCGCACGTAATTACAATCAACGCCTTATTAAAAATGAAGCAACTCTGCCTTCTCATCGGGACAGCGGTCCTCGGCATACTGCTCGTTTCGTGCTCCGCACAGAAGCGCGTATGGTATCTGCAGGACGCCCAGCCCTTCACACCTGAACAAATCGCCGAAAACGGACAGATCCGCATCAAGCCGCTCGACCGGCTGACGATCGTCGTCAACAGCAAGGACCCCGAACTGGCAGTGCCGTTCAACTCGGCGACCTCCTACAATTCGCTCACGGGAACCAACATCTCCGGCGCAGCAAACTCGCAGGCGCTCCAGATGCGCACCGTCGACGAGAACGGCATGCTCGAAATGCCCGTGATCGGCAAGATCGAATGCAAGGGCAAGACCCGCAGCGAACTGGCCCAGGCCATCGCCGAAAAGATCATCGACGGCGGATATATCAACGACCCCTCGGTCAACGTACAGTTCGCCGACATGAAGATTTCGGTCATCGGCGAAGTGGCCCGCCCCGGATTCTACGATGTCACGCGCGACAAGGTTTCGATTTTCGACGCTCTGGCGATGGCCGGCGACATGACCGTATACGGCGTGCGTTCGGAGGTGGCCGTGACGCGCGAGGTGGACGGCGTGCGCACGATCGAATACCTCGACCTCACATCGACCGACATCTTCAACTCCCCGGCTTTCTACCTCCAGCAGAACGACGTGGTATACGTGAAACCCAACAAGTACAAGGCGCAGACGGGCGAGATCAGCCAGAACCGCAATTTCTACCTTTCGCTGGTGGGAACGGCGATTTCGGTGGCGACACTCATCGTAACCCTCACCAAATAGCAAGGCTCCATGGCAGAACAACAGATCAATTCACAGATACAGACCAACAACGAAGAACTGACGAACACGATCACCCTGCACGACATCATCCGCATGGTGATCGCCAACTGGTATTGGTTCGTGCTTTCGACCGTATGCTGTCTCTGCGCGGCCTACTACTATCTGGCCAGCACCCCGAAGATTTACAGCCGCACGGCGACCATTCTGGTCAAGGACAGCCGCAAGGGCGGAGACGTGGATCTCACGGCATTCAGCGATCTGGCGGGATTCCAGAACCGCCGCAACGTCGACAACGAAGTATTCATCCTCCAGTCGCGGCGTCTGATGACCAACGTGGTCAAGCAGCTCAACCTGACGGTCAACTATTCGGTGAGCGACGGGCTCCGCCGGCGCGACCTCTACGGCCAGGCCCCGATCGACGTGAAGTTCATCAACGACAACGACAACCAGTCGCTCGCAATGGAGATCACGCCGATCGACGACGACAAAATCCGGTTGAGCGAGTTCAAAGACCAGTTCGTCACCAAGCACGAGAGCCGCAGCGTCATCACGGCGGCTTACGGTGACACGATCCCGACTCCCGTGGGTCAGGTCGTGGTGCAGAAGTCGCTCTACATGGCCCCCGACTACATCGGGGTTCCGATCCGCGTGACCAAGAGTTCGCTGGGACGGACCACTAACGCCTACCGCGCAGCCGTGAAAAGCGACGTGGCCAACAAGCAGGCTTCGGTGGTGACCATCTCGATGAACAACACCGTCCCCCGGCGCGCCGAAGACGTGATCAACACGCTGATCGAGGCCTACAACGAAGACGCCATCGAGGACAAGCGCCGCGTGTCGGTCGCCACGGGCAAGTTCATCAAGGCCCGTCTGGACGTTATCGGACGCGAGCTGGGCGACGTGGACCGCAATATCGAGGACATCAAGAAGGACAACCGGATGGTGGACATCACCTCGGAGGCCGCGCGCAGCGTGTCGGAAAGTTCGCGCTACAAGACGGAAGGTCTTTCGCTCGAAAACCAGATCAACGTGGCGGAGTACATTCGCACCTACCTGAACGACCCGAAAAACGTCGGTGAACTGATTCCGGCGATGGCGGCCGCGGGAACCAACACGGCCATCGCCAAGCAAATCGAAGATTACAACTCGGCGATCCTGCGCCGCGAGAAACTGCTGGAGAACAGTTCGGAGCGCAGCCCCGTCATTCAGGACCTCGACAACCTGCTGGCCGCCGTGCGGCGTTCGATCATCTCGTCGCTCGACTCCAACATCTCGACGCTCGAAATCCAGCGCGACGCCATGCGCAAGGAGGAGACGCAGGCCAACATCCGCATCTCGACCATGCCTTCGCAGGAGAAGGTCATCCTGGGCATCACGCGCCAGCAGAAGATCAAGGAAGAACTGTTCCTCTACCTGCTGAACAAGCAGGAGGAGAACCAGCTCAACTACGCCGTAGCAGAGAGCAACTCACGGTCGATCGACTACGCCTACGGCAGCAACGCTCCCGTATCGCCCCGACCGATGATGATTCTGGGCATCGCCCTGATCGTGGGTCTGGCCATTCCCTTCGGTCTGCTCTACCTGATCGGCATGCTCGACACGACCATCCGCGGTCGCAAGGACATCGAGGACAACGTCAACGCCCCGTTCCTGGGCGACATCCCCTACCACGAGGGCGGCGGCAAGGCCGGGATCGTGGTGCGCGAAACGGGCCGCGACGCCCTGTCGGAGGCTTTCCGCATTCTGCGCTCGAACATGACGTTTATGAGCGTCTCGGCCGGAACCGACATCCGCACCATTCTCTTCACCTCGTCGGACCCGCACGCAGGCAAGACCTTCGTGGCGACGAATCTGGCCATGACCCTCGCCATGGCCGGCAAGCGCGTGCTGCTGATCGACCTCGACCTGCGCCGCCATGCCCTGTCGTCCCAGCTGGGCCACAGCAACAGCAAAACCGGCATCACGAGCTATCTCGCAGGAACGGTTTCCGATGTGGAGAGCATGATCCAGAACTCCGGATTCCACCAGAATCTCGACGTGATTTACGCAGGAGTGCAGCCGCCCAACCCGGCGGAGATGCTCCTTTCGGACAAACTCGACAAGCTCATCGCCGAAATGCGCGGCAGATACGATTATGTCTTCCTCGACAGTACGCCCGCCATGTCGGTGGCCGACGCAATTATCACCGACCGGCTTGCGGACCTCTGTATATACATCGTACGCGAGGGTGTGCTCGACCGGCGCCAGCTGCCCGACATCGAGCGGCTCTACCGCGAGAAGAAGCTCCACAACATGTGCATCGTTCTAAACAGCACCCGCGCCCGCCGTCACGGATATGGATACGGGTATGGCTACGGCTACGGTTATGGATACGGATATGGCTACGGAGACGATTACAAGGAAGTAAGCTACCGCAAACGCATCAAGCACTTCTTCCGGTCGCTGGCACATAAAGTAAAACGGTAACGATGGCCATTCACGACGCAACAATAGCCATCGACTTCGACGGTACGGTCGTAACGCATGCCTACCCGGAGATCGGTGAGGATGCGGGAGCGGCGCCCGTGCTGAAAGAGCTGACGGACAACGGTTGCCGACTGATCCTCTACTCGATGCGGCATGGAAAACTGCTGGACCGCGCGGTGGAATGGTTCCGCGTCCGGGGCATTCCGCTCTACGCCGTGAACGAAAATCCGTCGCAGAAGCGCTGGACCTCGTCGCCGAAGATTCATGCAGACCTTTACATCGACGACTGCAATCTGGGCTGTCCGCTGCGGTTCGTCGACGGAGAGAAACATCCCGTGGCCGATTGGGCCAAGATCCGCGAGCAGCTCGTCCGGGAAGGTTTTCTGGACTGACGCGCAGAAAGTCGGGGGGGGGCTGACGAAGGCCCAAACCGGATAATAAAAAAGCGAGACTTTGGAAAGTCTCGCTTTTTTTGCAGGCGGGCTGGAGCGGCAGAGCGGCAGAGCGGCGGGCAGAAGTATACAGGCGGTGGCAAAAACAGGCAGAGGTAGGCCTATAATGACAGAGACAATAGGAGCTGGCAAGTTCCGGGCATCGCGAAGAACGGGACGGATGGGTAGTACTCGAGTACGTCCCATTCGTCCCGTTCGAGGGAATTACGGAAATGACTGCATCTGAAGCGGAACCGGTTTTTGATTATCGCGGAGCAGATTTTGCCATAACGCAGTTCGGCCCGGACGGGACATACCGAAGTATTTCCCGTTCGGGCCGGACAAGGCAGGGCGAAAGATGCCCGTGAGAATCGAAAACTACGCCCAGAGATTCCGGGGATATTTACCCTCGGCAATCATCTTCTCGATGGCGGCCATCAGCGCGGGTTTGTCCTCCTTGTAGGTGACGCCGTGCCACTGGGCGGCCGAACGCAGCACGCGGAGCGTAGCCGTGCCGTCGCCGATCAGCTTGTTAACCATCGTCGGGATGTAGAACTCCGACTTGATATTGTCCTTGTTGGCCTCGAACCAGACTTTGAAGTACTCCTTCGAGTAGGTGAAGAAGTCGGGCGTGAAGCCGAAGAGGTTCATCGAAACGGGGGTATCCTCGGCAAGCTCTTCGTCGGCGCCGCCGTCGTGGAAGAGAATTCGGCCGTCGGGCATGCGCTCGATCTGCGTACGCTCGACCATCGACGTCAGGTTGCCGTCGGCATCCACGCCGCAGACGCCGCGCGATACGGTGCCGTTGTCCGAAAGGGTCCGGTTCAGGTCGTAAGCGACCATGCAATAGCTGTTGCGGCTCTCGCCGAGCTGCGCCAGGTAGTCCCCGATGGTCTTATAGGCCTCGGCGCCGTAGAAATCGTCGGCGTTGATCACGGCGAAGGGTTCGTGAACCGCATCGGCTGCCATCATCACGGCGTGGTTCGTACCCCACGGCTTGACACGGCCTTCGGGAACGGCAAGACCTTCGGGCAGGTAGTCGAGTTCCTGGAAAACGAAATCCACGGCGATGCGCCCGCCGAAACGGTCGGCCGAGAAGACCTCGCGGAACTCCTTCTCGAAGGAGTGGCGGATGACGAAGACGACCTTGCCGAAACCGGCGCGGATCGCGTCGTAAACCGAATAATCGATAATGGCCTCGTTATTGGGGCCGACCCCGTCCATCTGCTTGAGCGAGCCGTAGCGCGAACCCATGCCGGCAGCGAGGACAAGCAATGTAGGTTTTACCATTTTTACAGTTTATTTACGGTTATAAGTTACCAAATGTGAACAAAGATACGAAAAATAGATAACATTCACCACAGTACAACCATATTTTTTTTGCAATCCATCACATCATACGGAGGTTTTCAGTACGCGCCATCACACGCGGCCCGTACATCACGATTTGCAAATATCGAACAACGTCAACGAAAAATAGTTACTTTTGCGACGTAGAAACTTTGGATACACACTGATACTATTTCCATCCGCAGCCGGCACCCGCAACACCCCTTGCTCCGTGTCTTCACCCCTCGGCCGTCGGAGA
>ENA-OUQW01002299-OUQW01002299.1-human-gut-metagenome-genome-assembly--contig:-NODE-2299-length-16436-cov-4.470545_pt1 | contig 16436 bp, 19 predicted proteins | sample MGYA00248464_ERZ548849 | MGnify/ENA primary metagenome ERZ548849 (study PRJEB26491, sample SAMN04978193) | human gut metagenome | host: Homo sapiens | study: EMG produced TPA metagenomics assembly of... | reverse complement strand
AATTACAAACTGCATATTTAATTCCCCTTTCTTCGTATACAAAATTTATATTTACAATTGAAATATGCCGGATTCTTCCACACACGAAAAAACCGGCTTCATTTTTTATCGCAACAAAAAAAACAGCACCCATTACTGAATGCTGTAAGTTTTCTTGTGCAGTTTTTTCTTGATATTGCATACCTGCCATCGTTTCATACTTCCATCAGTGTTCAGAAACAACTTTGCCAGCATTTCTGCATATGCTTTTGTCATTATGCCGTAGAATGGAATGATATATTCATCATATACAACCATTACATGCTTCCCTGCTTTGATTTCTTTTTTGATATAGTTCTCTCCTTTCCACGGAACAGGTAAAGGTTTTGAATTTTCTTCCAACAATTTGATTCTCAGCTTCATTGCCTTAATGTCTGTCGTATAAGTGATTTTTCCATTGAATTCCAAATCACAAGTTTTGACCGCATCCTCATCATCTGCAGCTATTTTCTTTCGAGAGATTTTTAATTCTTTGGACGAAATCTTCGCAAACTCTTCATAACAGGAAAAATCCACATCAGAAAAATTCGTCATCACCTTATATTCGTTGTCAATTATCTCTTTTTTGATTTCATCAGGAACATGTTTAAAAAATTCCTTCACAAAATCTAAGAGTGAAATTTCGTCCTTATGCGAAAACTCATCAAGTGCTTTCATCGCATTATCATAATCAGCCCTCAGTCTTGCTGCTCCTTCTTTTGTCGTTCTGGATACAGGAGAAAGATATTTTTCTCTTGCTTCATAAGCTGTTTTCAGCACAGTCTTCACATCATCTGGAACCTCATTCTCATCAACGTGAACCACATCAGGACTATCGGCAGGCCTGATTGTCAGGCTGCATTCTCCTGTCTGCAAATATTCGTTGCATTCAGTAGCAATCTTATGTTTGATTTCAACTCCATATTGGTCCAACTCATACTCGTCTTTCAAAATTACAAACTGCATATTTAATTCCCCTTTCTTTGTATACAAAATTTATATTTACAATTACAATATGCCGGATTTTTCAACACACAAAAAAAACCGGCCGCATCTCTGCAGCCGGCAAATCAGGCATTATTTTGCAAATTTTTTTGCCAATTCTTTTGCGTATGTTATCGTCATACGTTCAGAAACCTCAATCTCATACACCCCGGAATACCAAGTGGAGAATTTTTCCCCTGTCCACAGGTAGCTGTGAATCAGCATCTGTACTGGAAGCGTTTTTTCTGCTTTTTTGACATCTTTTTTATATGCCTCCATTTCTTCCGCTTCATCGCACAGGAACCAGTTTCCGTCATATTCCTCATAGCAGTATGGAATTTTCTTGTTGTATTTGTAGAGCTCTACATTGCGGATGATATAAATATTGTCATCATTGTAACACATGTCGTATGGAGTATCTCCAATAGAAAAGTTCAGTCTCTGCATTGCTGATTTAACTTCATCTGGCAGCGCATCATAAAACGCTTGCACGAATTCGCTTCTACTCACAACACCCTGTACATCGCGAAGCTCTTTAAATACCAGTTTTTCTTCCTCGTCAAGCGCATCCTTCTGCTTTTTGATTTCCATGAGGAATTTATCTCTTTTCGCTTTCAGTCTGTCGTATCTTTTATACAGGTCTTCTATATGTTTAAATGCCTCACGAACATTTGCTGGAATATTTCTGGCTCCTCTTACTGCCCCTTCGGATGGCATATGACGTACACCATTCTCGTCCACATAAAATCCATTTCCAAGATGAACAGCCAGGACCTCTTTTTCGGTATTGGTATTGATTTTTACAATTTTTGCCATGATTATTTTTCCTTTCTTTTTAACATTTTTTGCAATATTAATATGACAAATCTTTAGCACAAAAAAAACAGCCGGAAAACAATTCCGACTGCATATGGCTCAATCAAATATTTTTTTTACCTCTTTTACAAATTTTCTCGCGTTGTCTCTGCGTGAAAATGTAAATTTGTCAGCATCTGGAAGAAGCACATTCACATTAAAATCATTGAGAGATGAGACTCCATTGGCCTTTGCTTTATCAATTAAAGACTGAATCTTCTTTGTATACCTGATGTAAACATAATGGCCGGATTTGGAATGTTTAAAATCGTAATCTACACGTCCGAGATATAAATACTCAGTTCCTGATTTTTCTGCATAAACACTTCCAGGTTTAACATCTGTATCTTTAAGATTTTTTGCTTTTGAAATAATGTCATTTACTGACATATCCGCGTTTAACAGATACTTTTTAACAATGCCATTTCTCTTTCTTATTACAAGCTTTGCCCTAGTCTTAGAACAAAATTCTGTTTGGTCATAGTCAGTCGGTTCATGTCCAAACTCTGACCGTTCTGCAAAAATACATAATTGAACGCCACAAGCATCAATATATGAATTGCTGTTTGCACCAATATAAGTATCTGCATAACCAATACCATTAGAGAATACAGGGATGGTTCTATCTGCCTGAAATGTCCCATCTTTTTTCAATGGAATCTGGTTGAATATATCTGGAGCAACTGAGCCATCCATAATGCCATAAGCAACATCAATCATTTTTTCTACTTTCTGTTTATACTGAACGCCAGTCAAGTTTGACTCAGGTATAATATTGTTTCCATAATATTCAGCTACCTTTTCCGCTGCATCTTTCCAACATTTGATATTGAATTCATCCAGATAAATAGAAACCTTTCCGTTTGTTATTTCCGAGTATTTGTTTTTGCGTAAGAATACAGATACCGCATTATCAGTACACCACCAGCATGGACCATTGTATTCACTGCTGCTTTCATATCCAAAAGATGTTAAAAATTTGCCATCTTCAGGATTAAGAATCGCAACCTTTCCAGGTTTTTGATATGTGGGATAATCAAAATCCAACAGCCACTCATCCCCAGTCATTCTTTTCAGTAAAAGGTACTTTTCTTTGTATTTGGCAAAGAATTTCACTAAAGATTCCATGGTGTCATCTTCTGTAATTGTCTTAATTCTTCCATTTTTAACGCAATCGTCTTTGATTTCAAAATACTCTTCTCGTGTCATAGTTTTCTTTTCCTTTCTTTTTTGGTGTTTTGTTTTTACATTTTTAATATGCTGGATTTTGCATCATGTAAAAAAAGAGACGACTAAGTTGTCTCTTTATAGCTTACTGCAACAATATCTACTAGCCCTGCAAGTCTTTCAATACAATATTCGGCAATATGTACGTATACGAGCCGCTGCTTTTTCTTGGTTTTGGTTATTTTTGTTAACGCATATACCTTATCGAGAAAATCGTATGTTTCCTCTGGATTAACGGTGACACCATCAACGTATTTTTTTACATCTTCTTTTTCAATCTTGTATTTTTCTGCAAGATACTTAACAACTGCTTCTACCGCCTCGTTGTTAGATTTGACAAAACCTTTCAGCTGGATATATTTTTGCATTTTTGTATCTCCTTTCTTTGTTTTGTTTAACTACAATATGCAGGATTTTCACCTACAAAAAAATCCGGCTGTATTCCTACAGCCGGCAATAATCAGTTCTCGTACACAAATCCATCAGTTAACTTTGCGACAATTTCTTTCGCATATTCTTTTGTCAGTTTCTTTTCCAGCTTGATTTTGTATGCTGAAACACACTGCAGCCCTTCTTCCTTGTCGTAATACAACTTGGAGATATACTCTGCCTTAATCGGCAGTGATTCTGCATATGCTTTAACCATACGCTGATATTTCAGGTATTCTTCGGCATTTTCATATATTTGCCACTCTCCGTACTCTTCGCAATACATGAACGGCAGAGATTCCAGGCCGCACCTTCTGAATCTTATTCCTCGGACATTTAAGATATACATGACATTTTCATCCACACTCTCGCCAGGAAGAGCCGTATCACACCAGAATGCTTTGTCTACCATCTCATCGAACAGCCCTTCTGGAAGCATGTCTCCAACTTCTTCCGCGAAATCGGCAATGGACATTCTGCCCTGCAGGTTTCTGATGACAGATTCTGCTTTTTCGATATCTTCCTTAGAAGCTGCAATTTTCGCATCAATTGCACGCTTCTGCTCTTCCAGTTCTGCAATGCCATCATACAATGATGCCATATGTCCAAAAGCATGTTTTTCTTCTTCGGAAATATCATTCGCATCAGAAATCAAGTCAGAATCAATATTTTTGTATGTTACGCCGTCCGCATCAACATACTCATCTTTTCCAATCTCTATTGCTACAACCGACTTCGTCTTTGTTAACTGAATGTTTACGATTCTTTTATTACTCATTTTTTTAATTTCCTTTCTTATTTTGACTTTTTGTTATATCTACAATATGCCGGATTTTTGCCGGCAAAAAAACGCAGAAACAAAATCAGCCAGATAGCAAACAATCGCATTTTTCAGAACATACATTCTATATATTGGAATTTTCACAAAAATTTGGCTTAAAATATATACAAAACGGCAAAAATGTAATATACTTCTTAACAAAAAAGGAGGATTTAATAATGCCAAAAATCAAAGTAATTCGTCCTACAGAAGAAATCAAAAAAGAGTTAGCAGAGCTTGAGGAAAACATTCAGGCAGCAGCCGCATCCATCAAGGAGATGAAAACAACAAGAAGAACGTTAAGAAAAGAATTTGAACTTGCACAGGCAAAAGAAGCCGAGGAAAAACAGGCTGAGGAAATTAAAGAGCTTACAGAGCTGATGAAAGAAAAAGGCGTTACAGTAGAATATCTGAAGAGCCTTATGCAATAAGAGCTGCGGCGCTTCGCGCCGCAGCTCTCTTTTTTCTTTTTTCTTCTTTTTATTTCTCTGAATTTCCAGAATCTCCCGAACTAGCCGTATCCGCAGCATTCTCATCTTCGTCCAAGCTTACAATCGCATTACCGCCCGTAACTTTCGGGAGCTTTCCGTCCCATTTCTCGACTTTCTGATAATCAATCAACGCATCAGAAATACTGTCTGCCAGTTCTTTATTTGCATTAGCCTGCGCTTCAGCTTCAATTCTCATTTTTTCAGCTTTTGCTTCGGCTTTTTTGATTTCTACAGTCTTATCCGCTTCAGCTTTTTTAATCGCCGTTTTGTTCTCAATTTCCTGTCTTGCAGCAGTCTGCTGAGCGATAGATTTCTGCTGGATTGCCGCATTGTATTCGTCTTCAAAGTCCATATTCTCAATGATGACCTGATACAGCGTTATCGCATCTTTTCCGTATTTTGTATTAAGCACTTCTTCCAGTTTCTTCTGCGTCAGCGGCTCAATCTTTCCTCGGTTAGTTACGTCTTCAGGCGCCAACTCAGCCATCGCTGCCTTCATTGCAGAAGCAACCATGCTTCCCTTAATCAGATTGTCCGTATCGGTTACATTTGCACACAACCACGCAGATTTTTCAGGCGAAATACTGTATGTTACGGTGACGTTCTCACCATACACCGGCGTCTTGTCTGAAGTCTCGCCCCAGATTTTTCCTTCACATCTTCTGTCCTGCTGTTTATTACTGATTGTCTGAATATGCTGAACAAACGGCACAGAAATATGAATCCCTGTTGTTAATTCTTTTTCTGATATTTTTCCAAATGTTGATTTAACCCCGGTATACCCGGTCGGGATTACATTGATACTGTTAGCCCCGATTCCAATGACGCATACTGCAACAACTGCGTATTTTGCATATTTCCACATGGCACTTTCGCCATCTTTTTCTCTTCTCTTCCAAAATCTCACTTCTCATCTACCTCCCCGAAGCCTGTCGCATTATATTTATTTTTAAGAGTTTCTCTTGCTTCTTCTTTTTCATTCACAAAGCAGTCCCAAATGTTCTTTGCACATTCAGCATCCTGACCAGCCCGGTCAAGCAAATCCCACAGGCTTTCAAATGTGATTGAGAACTCCACTCTTCCGCTTGCCGGGTAATATACTTCAAGTGTTACCGGCAGCAGATGGTCATCGCTGATTCCAACGTTATACCCTTTCTCTTCCCGCAGTTCAACGCCAAGGGCTTCACATGCAATATCTTTCGGGTTCTGTAACATTACGTTCATCACTTTCCCGACAGGAGTTTTATCATTGTCAAAATCCATCTTTAGGCCAATCCCTTCAAATGTATCAAGCATTGTATTTACCTGCTTAATCATACCGATTGCCTTAACATAGATATTCTGACGATGCCGTGTTTTGTTTATTTTGACATCTTCTTTTTTTTGCTCTATTTTCTCTTCTTTTTTAGGAATCCTTGCTTTTTCTTCCATCTTTTTCCCCTCCTTTTTAGGTCTTGTCGGTGTTTCTGTATCATTTTTCAGGTCGAACAACTGGAACATACACTTTCCCTCTTTTCTTTTTTTTCTCACATACAATATGCAGAATTTTTTATGGAAAGAGATTTTTTTTGCGGGTTTTTTATTGTCTGCGGGCTGGCGCTGCAAAGCCGGAAAATTTTACATATTTTTGCGTTACAGTTTTTATTTTTTTCAGCATATTAGATATATACAAAACAAAAAGGAGGTTATGCCGATGCAGGGAAAAGACGATTCAAACAAACGTATTGCCGAACTCCAAAAGATGAGGCGCAGTGGCTACGCAAAAACATGGATTGGACGGCGAAGAATCAAGATAGAGATAGAAAAGATTAAAAAATCGATGCGATAGCATAGCTAAATCTAATCATCAGGAGGAAAAACTATGGAAAATTATCAGATTAGAAGCAAAGTACATCCAAAACAGCGTGTTGCTGTTCTTTTAAAAGAAGATTATGAAAACGGCAATCTTACATACGGAACCGTTGACGAGATTTTAACAAAAACAGATACGCATTACCGCGGTATCAAGGTAAGAATCAAACCAGAGGAAGAAACAGAAGAAGAAAAAGAAATCAGAAAGACAAATCCTGATTACCGTCTTGTCGGCAGGATAAAAGTGTTTCTGCCGAAGGTGAAGTAATGGCAGGCTATATTTGGAGACCAAAATATTACAAAAGCCCGAAAGAAATTCCTGTTCCTGTCCAGAAAAATACAACGGCGGCATCTTTCTATCATGGAGCTGACCCGGTCACTTACGACAACTTTAATAAACGAAAATCTCTGAAAAAAGACACGCTGCTATCGCCCGCTCACAGATGAAAAATGCGTGAATTGCCATACTAACAGGAAAGGAGAAGACAATGTCAGAAGGATACATATATGTAATGACCAATCCGTGCTTGCACGACATGGTCAAGATTGACTATGCCTCCGATGTGGAGGCTCGCCGAAAACAGTTAAGCACTACTGCCCTACCTTTTGAGTACGAAATATATGCAACATACGAGACATCTGGGCAGCTGGAGGATAAGAAGCTGCACGAGCTGATGAAGTCTCCACCCCTATGCGGTGCATTGCTCCTATAGAGGTGGTATCTAAAACGGAGCGAAGCTCCGAAAAATACCTCCAGGAGTTACCGGTAAAAGGTTTTGTTCTTGAAGCCGTGCCACTTTCGTCTCTCGAGCATAAGACAGATGAGCCATATGCTGGCCGTGCTAACAAAGGACTATTCACCAAGCCCCCTATCCATTGGCAAATGATGCCTAAGGAATACTTTGGTTTATGCTTTGCTTTTAAAACGCGTGCATAAAGACGCATTATTTAACTATGCTGCAGGTCTACAGGAATATTTAGTATCAACAGAAGCAAAAATCCAGTCTTTATGCTGTTTGTATCTCTTATGTGAATCTGCAGGATTCAACATTGCAAATCCAATGCTTTCTGGCGTTGCAAGGAAATGAAAGTCTGATACGTTTTTCCATGCATCTGGTATCGCTTTTCTGAGGATATTTGCTGCGCCATTGCAGTCTGCGTTGATGCAGTATCCTTCTTTGCATGAATATAACCCGCGTTCAATACGTCGTCCGGAAAATACCGGGCGACACTTTTCTTTTCCGTAAACAGGCATATAATCAGACGCAGTAATATCTGCTTTTGAAGTATAACTCTCTTCCTGTTCAATGATATCTATCCCTGCACGAAGTGCTTTATATTCTATCATCTGGCGAAGCTGGAAATGTGGGACAGACACAAAGTTCTGGTTATTCCTTCTGCCAATACTTGATTTCTGTTTCCAGAGCTTGTTGACGCCAATCACAAGAATCCCGATGCGATGTTTAACACAGTATCTGATAATCTCTGTACTGATTTTATGCATCTGGTCTTTTATGAAGCAGCTGTGTTTACGTGAAAGCGTAAGCAGATATTCCGATTCTGCATGCATTTTTGAGTGGCCTTGTGTGATTAATGAGACTGCCTTTGCCTTTTTCTTGGCAAAAAGCTGATTTGATGACAGTACTGCACCGCCCTTGTATATTACAGATGAGTTATCTGTACATGCTATAGCTGCGATGTTGTCTGTTCCAAAATCAAGTCCTGCCATATAAGGCATATCAGGATAAAATGGCGGAGCCATATCTTCAATCACAAAAGTCATGATGTATTTATCATAATAAGGCTTAAACGTCATCATACGTAAATTTGACTTATGGTCAATATAATTAACCGGGACTCGTTCTTTTTTCTTAAAACCTGGAAGTTTTAATTCATTGCCTGTAATACATCCATTTTTATCAATAACCGGATAAATCACGGCATCCTGATTTGTAACTGTAAAAGTCTTACGGATTGATTTGCAGTATCCCGGCATTTTAGGCTTCCCGGTGTAATTGGATGGGTTTTTCTTGTATTCCTTTAAACTGTCAAGCCATGCCTTAAAATCATGCACCGCATCTTTCAAAACCTGCTGTGCTGTCTGCATCGGAAGCCCGGCAAAGAAGTCAGGGTTACCCGTTGCCCTCATGATTTTATCAAGTGCAGCATATGAGAGGACATGGCGTGGCTTAAAACTTTTATATACGGCTTCTGTCTGTTTTAATTCATCAAATACAAGCTGTTCCAAATCTGTTCGTTTTGTTTTATTCCATCCGGTAAAGACCTGGCGGATTCGAAAAAGGGCAGCATTATACAGATTTTTAGCAAGAGCAGAATTATCTTCAGCAAATGTAAAAATCTGTTCAAATGATTCTTTTGATATCACCATCGGAATCGCATTTAACATAATGGATGTCCTCCTTTCAAATCTTCTGTTATTAATATGCCGAATTTTTTTGAAAAAGAGTAACTTTATGTGGATTTTTTTACAAAAAAAATTCACGCCGATTAGCGTGAATTTAAAATGTCGCAATGCGATATTTTTATGTATTTAAATGGCAATGAAATTCATTGTTAATCTGGTAACGAGTCCGGCAAAGCCGGCGAGTTATCATCTCTCTTCCTATAGAGGAAGGAGTATTCTGCCTTTATGTTTGATAAATTACACCATTTTCTTCAATTCTTTTTTTTATTTTTTTACTCCTTTCTTTTTGGCTTTACATCCAATATGCCGGATTTCTGCCGGCAGAGAAAAACGCCCGAGAAAAATTTCTCGGGCGCAATGTTTTGTCTTAGTTATAATATTCAAGTTCCATTTCTTCCGGGTCACCACAGATTTCCAGCTCGTCCATATACTTCCGGCAAAAATCATACAAATCGTTTTCCGTAATTCCTCTTTCCTTCTCGTTCAGCATCCAAGGATACATTGGAACCCACAGAATCGCCGGCGGCGTCCCGAGGTCATTTTCGGCAGCGTAGAACTTAAAGTTAATCCCGGTCTCTCGTCGCATTATTACAGCCAAGACAGCGCCAAAGCCAGTATCACCAGTTTCTTCATCTTCAAATGATTCCTCAATGTCATACATGACATCTTCCAGTTCATCCTCTTCGGCATCCTCACTTTCAGCATGCTCTAAGCCATCCAGAATCTGCATTTCCTCATCCGTCTGACCGAATGACCCGACATGCTTTTTTAAAAATTCTTTTGCTTTTTCAAAGTCCAGCGTTACCGCATCCCCATCAGCAATTGGAAAACCATAACCACAAATTGTACAAGACATATTTTTGTCTCCTTTCTTATTTTTTTATATATCCAATATGCCGGATTTTGCCGGCAGCAAAACGCAGCGGGTAAACAAATATGCGGGGCTTCGCGCCCCGCAAATACCCCGCGTCAGGCTTGCAGCCTGGACTACATCGCAAAACTACGTTTTGCTTTTCAGCCAGCACCTGCAGGCAAGACAGTCACGCCAGGCATTTCGCAACAGCCGGCAAACTCCTTTACGGTCACAGCCGGCAAACGCCTTCCCGTCCTGATTCTTTACAGAGCACTATGCTTTCCGGTCGTTATTACTTCCCTCCCGGCGCCAGCCGGCAACAGCCTTTCGCCGCAAATCTTTCTGTACCAGCCCACATAACCTTCCGCAAACCTACAATCTCCATTCCGGCTTGACCGGCCAGCACGCTTCCGCTCTCATTCTTTCTCTCTTTTTCTTCTATTCCACTCCATTCCACACACAAAAAAAAGGAAACCGGCAAAGCCGATTTCCTTTTCTTTTTCTTACAATCACAAATTTAGTCCAAATCTAGTCCAAGCATCTCCTTTGCAATCTCTTTCACTGCTTTTCTCGCCGTCCAGTCAGTATACTCTTCCGCACAGGCCACGCAGTGGTCATACATGAACGCCACCAGGTCATTTGCATCCTTGATTTTTGCCTTAATTTCTGCAATCTTCTTTTCTTCTTCTTTTTTTAATTCTTTTTGCAGTTCTTCGCGTGAAGCATACAAATTTTGCAGCAGACAGCCGCTGTTTCCGCCATCATCCCACTCAACATCTGCATATGGATATTTCTCAGGATTTCGGACTGAAACCTCAGTCTCGCCAAGCGCTGTAATTTTTGCACTATGGATGCACTGGCTCCATGGTTCCAAGAACCAAACTTTTTGGCCAATTTTTGGATTTTCAATCATTATTTTTACTTCCTTTCTTATTTTTTTTGTATAGTTAATATGCGGGATTTTTGGAAAAGAAAAAAAACCGGCAAAAGCCGGTTAAAACTTAGACAATAACATTTGTTTCCTTTTTATTTTTTCTTGCAATTTCGAGCGCAGTACGTGCATATTTTTCGTGCATATAGGCACTGAATTCTGCGTCAGCAAGCTTAACCTGGAGTCTCGCATTTTCTGAAAGCTGTTCAAGGTATCTAAGTCTTTCATTTTCTGCATTAATCAGTGCTTCGTCGTATTTCACTGAATATTTTGTCAAATCGTCAATTTCCTTTGCCTGCTGAAGAATTATATCTTTCAGTTCCTGTACATCGTTAATGTAATCAATCCTGATTTTCATTTCCTCTGCTTTAGTCATCATAGTTTCCATTCCCCTTTTCTTTTTTTGTAATATACAAAAAATATGCATTTTTGCAGAAAAAACAAAAACCCGCCTGGATTCCTCCAGGCGGTGTGCTCTAATGTGCTTTAAAATTGTATACCGGTTTAATTACTTTCGCAATGTCTACAGTGTCTTTAATGTTTTCCATTATCTCTTCCATTGGCTTATACACCATCGGCGACTCATCTATCGTAGATTCCATTACAGAAGAAGAATATATCCCCTTCATAGATTCACGAAACTCATCAATCCCAACAGCATCTTTCGCTTCGCTTCTTGACAAAATCCTTCCGGCACCATGCGGTGCAGAATAATTCCAATCAGGATTGCCTTTTCCAATACAAATCAAAGACCCGTCACGCATATTTATCGGGATTATCAGTTTTTCGCCATCTCGTGCAGACACGGAACCTTTGCGAAGAATCAAATTTTTTGTATCAATGTAATTGTGTATTGTCTGGAATTCTTCGCAAATATGCCAGCCCATCTTCTCAATGATTGTATCGGCAATATATTTTCTGTTTAACTCTGCATGCTTCTGGACAATTTCCATATCGTGGATGTAGTCTTTGAATGCCTGGCCGGAAACATAGCATAAGGATTTCGGAATATGCGGCTCATGCATCTTTAACGCGTTGATTGTTTTTTCAATTTCTTTTTCCTGTTTGTATGCGAGCTCTTGGTAGTATTTCGCAACTTCCAGTCCGAGATGTCTGGAACCAGTATGGATTACAAGCCACAAGTTTCCGTCATCATCCTTATCAAGTTCGATAAAATGATTGCCGCCTCCAAGGAGGCTTCCAATGCTGCAATAAGCCAGCGATATATTAGCCGGAGCGACCAAGTCATTCAAATGGCTGAAATTGCCAAGCGGTTCATCGTTTACATTGAATCCTGCCGGAACATATGTATTAATTACATCATCCAATTTCGGGAGGTCGACATCCTTTTCTGCAATCCTGACAGCCAGCATACCGCAGCCAATATCTACACCAACCAGATTCGGGCATACCTTATCAGAAATTGTCATTGTCGTACCGATGACGCATCCAGTACCTGCATGGCAGTCAGGCATGATTCTGATTTTCGCGTCTTTGATGTAATCCTGGTTCAGCAATTCTATTACCTGGCTGATGGTCTCATTGTCAATATTGTCAGTGAAAACCTTTGCGGTGTTGTATTTTCCTTTTAATTCAAGCATATTTTTTGCTCCTTTCTTGTTTCTTATTTTATTGTTTACAATTTTAATATGCTATATTTTTCATACGAAAAAAAACAGAAGTCAGTAAGAAACCTGTGGGCTTTTGTATTTTAAACGTTGTCTTTTTTCGGCCTCGTTTTTTGGTAGAGGGGCACCGCTTTTTTCGGTTCCCGTTTCGCTTCACAGCTAGCAGGGACGCGCCGCTTTTTTCGGTTCTCGCTTTCTTCAGTGGAGGCGCACCGCTTTCTTACAATATGCAGAAAAATTTTGTTTTTGAACAAAAAAAGTCCACCGAATTTCTTCAGTGGACTTCAGTGGACAATGTTGATAATTATGCTCTATTTTATTACTGTTTCTCGACGCTTAAACGTATTAGCAAGAGAGTATCCGGCACTGACATTTGTACCACATGTTTCGTAGATTTCCAAGAACATAAGATATTCTAGCAATGAGTGAACCTCACATGACTTAAGTCACGTGCTTCAAGTAATGTGTCATGCCCCCTCTACCTTTTTAATCGGTAAAGCGCCCTGTCTCTGAATACAGTTTAAGCTTAGTTAGAGCATCCCGAAAGATACTGAATCTCTGAATCTGACGAAACAGAGACCCACACAAAAACTAGAACATAGACAGGTGGGCAAATACATCTCTAAGCTGCGGAAAGCTCTTTTACAAGCATCCGCAGCGTTGATAATGTACAGGAGGTTCTACGCCCAGCGTCAGGAACTTTTGCCTTTACGCGGGACTCTTCCGTCGCCGGAAGAGATTTAAGGAGTTCACGGATAAAATATCTGGCGCCGATATTGTAGCTGGCGCTCAGGTCACAGTTATACTGCTTGCCTGTCGTGAACGTTGCAAGTGCATGGTTATTGTCATCTCTAGTAACGCTTCCGCTTCCATCAAAAGCAAGAGCGCTTGTTTTCCATGCACAGATTGTTGCAATCCTTATGCCGAGGAGATGCGCCTTTTGCTCTACTTTCTCACGGATGATTCCGTGATTCCACATAGACAGTCTCTGCGCCTTGCTGCCTCGCTTCTTGCACCCCTTGAAATCCAGATGCTCCATTACGATAGCATCTACGGAATGCAGGGACGCAAATTCTACGATTGCCGCTGATATTTTCTTTGCACGGTCTTCATTTAAGCGTTTTACATAAGCCCAAAGGCCTCTGGTGCTTTTTGGACCATACTTGGACTGCTTACGGCGTGTTCTGTTCATAGCATGAATCATCCGGTCTTTGTCACTTGTAAAATCGATAAACTTTCTTACAAGGATAGTTCCATCTGCTTTCATTATGCTGCATACTGCGTCCGTATTGATTCCAAGGTCTACTGCACAGATAATCTGTTCTGCAATAGGTGTATCGCTTAAAATTACGGTTTCCGTAAAAGAAAATCTCAGATAGTATTTGCTATGTATTTTTTCTAAAGTAGGGGCGCTTTTATCTTCACAGGCTCCCCAGTATTTATTTATATAATTAATATCAGTTTTTCTTAATCTGACAGGAATCCACACCCAGTCGTTATTCTGATATAACTTTAGCCATCGGATGTTGTCCTTACATGGATTCATACCTTTTGGATATTTGGCATTTTTAGGTGCGTCTTCCTTGTACATATTTTTATTGTAGAAGACCGGCATTGCATGTCTGTCCATTTGTAACACCGGGGCATTTCCTTTCTTTCCATTATCTTCCCAGTTCTTGTAATTGCTGCGATAGCTGCTTACAGCACCGATTGCTTCAGCAATAACTGCTCTCTTGAGATATGATGGAAATTTATAGAATTCAGACCCCTTGATATCAAATGGATATTTTGGATTTGGATTATTTTTAGTTGGATGTATTAATTTCTCTACGTAGTGGTCTTTTTCTTTTGTGCCACCAAGAACCGAAATATTTCCCCATTCTCTATTACATACATCGATAACGAAGGCAAGTGCCCTGCGGTAAATCTGTACTGTGTTTTTCATATCTGTATTCGATAAGATTTCTACCTGATAACTTGAAGTGATTTCCATACAAAGCACCTCCTTTCATGAAAATCTGTCTTTGATAACTCAGAGCAAATCTCTTCGTTACCAGACTACGTTGATGCCTCACCGGCTTTGCCGGATTCGGCACCAGCATAAATTGATAACTCCCCGGAATTCTGCCGGAGTCGTTGCCAGATTAAAATTAAATTTCTTATACATTTAATATGCCGAAAAAATAAAAAAAGAGACGATTTTTTGCGAAAAAAATTTGATAGAAATAAAAAAATTTCCCTACACCGAAATGCAGAGAAATAAACTGTCGATGATAACTCGCACTTCGCGCTCGTTACCAACGCAAGCATAAACGATATTTTTATGTACTTAAAAGGCCGTCTAACTCACGACTAAAGTTACGAGGATGCGACAGCTAAATTCTCAATCGGATTTGCTATCTAAAACGTGAAGGATTGTCCGCAAAATAAAAAAAAGAAGAACAGCCAAAGCTATTCTTCCGCTTCTTTCGTCATGTACAGTGTTGTTCTATTTTCTCCATCCGTCAGCGTCATACTCAGCATTCCATTTTCGAGTATGAATACTTTTCCATCCGACCGCTTGCCGGTTTCGATTATACTTGATTCAATCGGATTTGCTATCTGGAATGTGATGGCGCCCATTGTAAACGTGGAGCTAATACCGGAAATAGTTGACTTATCGGTATCTCCATGGATTTTCAAATCCATACTCAAATCGCCAGCCCTGTTTCCGGTGGTTTTATCCGCCTTTTTCTCTGATATCTCAAGTGTTACAGTTGTTGCTTTTAAGACATCAGGGTACACCGATATCTCGCCCTTTGTGTTTTCAAGATTCACAGCCTTCCATTTTCCAAGAAATTCACCGCTTACAGCATCAATCCTTACTTCCGCATTATTGTCATCTTCGGCAATGTCACTTAGCCTTTTGAATATGTAATTCCCATCATAGAGTATTGCGTCCTGCGCTCTATCATACGTAAATGTATATTTCTTATTACCTATCTCCATCTCCAGGTGGTCTTCTTTTAAATCCCATTTTCCATTTTCTTTTTTGTGGTTGTATACGGCTTTCAGGCTTCCATTCTTGTTTAATGACAGTTCTACACCCTCATCGTTAAGTACACCGCGCCATCTACCGGAGATTAAATCCTTATCAGCTATACTGTCGTAATCAGCGGCAAAGCTTGAAGATTTATATGCCAGCACCATCAGCGGTGGTTTAGCAGCAGAAGCAGCGATAAGGGAGCATCCTCCAATCGCTGCGATGCTGGCAATAGTTAAACTTTTTCTCACAATTATAAGCTGTCTGTGAAACTATTGATTTTACAGATATACTCTTCAACAACCGCCTGCTCCTGCGCGGTCATTTCACTTCTCTCTTTTCCGGTGTTCTGGAAGAATATTTCAATATTGCCACTTCCACGGAATACGGCAAATGCAAGGTCAGACAGCGGGACTACCGCAATTGTATCTTCGTAGAAGCATTTGTCAAAGATGTTTGCCATAGTAAGGAGAATATCGTCAATATTTTTTGTCTTATACACCCGTTTTAACGGTTCGCACAAGAAGCTTGAACACAGACAATAAAAGCCGTCTTCATAAATGACCATGCCGCCGTCATAATTGCTGTTAGGCAGCAGGACGAGCTTGTGTTTGTCAAAAACGGTAAGGTAAGTAAAGCGGTCAGCACGTTTGAACAGTTCAATGATTGCCTTATTGTCGTCGCAGAATTTATTGAAATCTTTGTCGTCAATATTGCCGTATTCATTGCGGTACATCATCAGAATGTTTGATTTTACAGGGTCGTCACCTGCTGAGAGAATTGATACCTGGTTTGATGTCAGCCCGGTGAAATCTTCATAATCAAGATGAACCCACTCTTCTTTTTCAAAATCAAATAAACCTCCGTATTCCTCTACCTTTGGCAAACGCAATGCCTTTGTT
>ENA-OUQW01002292-OUQW01002292.1-human-gut-metagenome-genome-assembly--contig:-NODE-2292-length-16494-cov-3.905165_pt1 | contig 16494 bp, 10 predicted proteins | sample MGYA00248464_ERZ548849 | MGnify/ENA primary metagenome ERZ548849 (study PRJEB26491, sample SAMN04978193) | human gut metagenome | host: Homo sapiens | study: EMG produced TPA metagenomics assembly of... | reverse complement strand
CACCCATACTTGCATTATTATAATGTAAAATAACGACACCAATCATTGAAATAATTCTTAATAATTCAATAGACGAATTTCTTTTCGTTTTCTCTTTCATATATATTCCCTTCCAAACAAAAACCGATTTTTACTCAAAACAATGAGTAAGATCGGTTTTTAATTTATTTAATTCATCCAAAGACCTTGGTTATCAAAATGATTGACCTTTCCATCAATTATATAATCTCCAGTAACCATCTTTCCATCAGTATCTACATAATACCAGTTTCTTCCTGATTTGACCCATTGTGCTTGGATAGTTCCTGATGAAGCTGCATAATAGTCTTCACCATTGATCTTAAACCAATCTTTTTGCATTAATCCACTACTTGCAAAATAATACTTCGCACCATTAATTGTTTGATAACCAGTAACCATTTTTCCATCAACATCTACATAATACCAATTACTTAATGATTTGACCCATTGTGCTTGAATAGCTCCAGATGAAGCTGCATAATAATCTTCACCATTGATTTTAAACCATCCTGTTTTCATTAATCCATTTTCATCAAAATAATAAGTACTATTTCCTACTTTATAATATCCAGTAACCATATAATCATCATTTGCTATATAGTACCATCTATTTCCTAATGGTAACCATCCTGTTACCTTTTCACCTTCTACAAATGTTCTTCCATAGACTGACATTTTCTTAGGACTATAATATTTCCATTTATCATTTTCCTTATGCCATCCTCTGACCATTACACCTTCACTAGTAAAATAGTATTCTTTATTGTTTATAGTTTGTGCACCAGTAACCATATCACCATTACTTGTTAAATAATACCATTCACCATTTAAACTGATCCAACCAGTGGCCATAATTCCATTAGTATTAAAATAATACCATTTTCCATTAATCTTTTCCCAACCGATTTGTAGAATATTTTTACTACTTCCATAATACCAATGATCATAATAATATTTCCATCCTACATAATCATATTTAGAAACACCTTGATCATACCAAACACTCATATCTACATAACCTCTAATACCATCAACAAATGCTCCATTGCTATATTGCCATCCTTTAGGACCTCTATACCAATTATTACTAAATCCTAATGATGATGTATAAGCAGCTACCCAATCTACATGTTGATAAATAGTTGGACTATTTAATTTTGTTTGTAAAAGTGAACGATAGCTATAAACCTTCGTATTATAATTACTATTTGCTAATTTATTAACAAATGCATCAACAACTAATTCATTCGTTGTTGTTGATAATTCAGGTCTTTCCATATCTAAATAAACAGGATATGAAAGTTCTGAAGGTGAAATTTTATATATTGATAAATAATTTAAAATCATATTTGCTTCATTATCAGCATCTGTTACATTATTTGAATAATCATAAATATAGATTCCAAAAGGAATATTATATTTTCTACAACCATTTAAATTATTTTCAAATTGTTCATCAATATGATAATATCCACCCTTATGAGAAACAATTCTAATAATAACACCATCTACATCTGTTTTACTTACTTTACTCCAATCAATATGACCATTGTATTGTGAAACATCAATAACCTTTTTAACATTTTCACCAATAACATGACCATCATTATCACAAAAACATTTTTTATTTCCTTGATAAAACCAACCATTTTGAATCATAGTTCGTAAACTATAAGAATTTTCTTCCTTTGCATCTTCTATTTTATTTTCATCTTGATCAATATGACTACTTTGTCCCATAATTGCATCATCATAACTTCCATCTAATGCATTTACAGAACTATTTTGAAAATAACTCAATGCAAAAGCCATTCCAAAAGCCAAAAACAAATAACCAAAAAACTTTTTCAAAATCTTTCCTCCCCCTAAAAATATTATTACTGCATAACACCACTGCTATTAAAATAATATGTCTTATTTCCAACTTTATAATAACCTGTTACCATCGAACCATCACTTTTTAAATAATACCACTTATTCTCTAATTGAAGCCATCCAGTAACCATATAACCTTCATAATAAGTTTTCCCATATATTTCCATAACACCTGTACTTAAATAGTACCACTTACCATTAATTCTTTGCCAACCTGTTAACATTTGATATTGGCTATTAAAATAAAACCATGTATTCCCTAGTTTCTTCCAGCCACTTTGTCCATAGCCTGAATCATCAAAATAGTACCATTTATTGCTGACTTTTTGCCAACCTGTTTGCATTTTACCACTATCATTAAAATAAAACAAATTGTTTCCTACTTTTTGTAATCCTGTAAGTCTTTTACCTGTATTATCAAAATAATACCAATCACTACCTAAAGTTAACCAACCAGTAACCATATAGCCTTCATAATAAGTTTTTCCATAGATGTTCATAACACCAGTACTTAAATAATACCATTTTCCATTTATTTCTTGCCAACCGGTTTGCATTTGATAGCTGCTATTAAAATAAAACCAATTATTTCCTATTAATTTCCAATCTTTTTGACCATAACCCAATTCATCAAAGTAGTACCATTTATTATTAACTTCTTGCCAACCCGTTTGCATTTGTCCACTTGTATTAAAATAATAGAGATTATTTTCTATAGTTTGTAAACCAGTTGCTTTTGACCCATTTGAAAAATAATAATACCAATAATTATTTTCTTTTTTCCATCCTTGTGGATGAGAAATATTATTTAATAAAGTAACATATTGATTACTTACATATCCTGTATTATCAAAGCTATAAGTTCCATCACTACTAGCAACTTCACTTTGTATCTTATAAAAATCATTAATTGTAGAGGCATCTTTTATAATAAATGAATAAGCTGGATTTTTTATCGTTGTATATAAAACACTAGAATTTGTATTTGAACTACTTCTTACATTAAGGGCAGTATGTGTTGTTAAATAAATATCTTTGATTCCTAAAGTATAATAATCATTATCTTTAGAAGAGATACTAGCATCCATATTTTTAGCAATGCTTGCACATTTTTCTCCTTCATAGGGATCTGAAGAATATTTTCCAAATATTCCACTTCCCTTGTCTCCAAAATAACCTCCTCTAAATAAAGAAGTATATGTAGGATTTAAATATCTTTTAGACATCCAACTCGATGTAAAATTCATAATACAATCATCTACTGTACTAAAGGTATCTGCATTTCCACCTGGATTATTATCTGTAGCATTTAATCCAAATAAGTTATTTTTATTTAATGCAATTTTGCTTTTTCCCCATCCAGATTCTAAGGCAGCAAAACTTGCTGCCATTAAAGCATTGACCCCATATTTATTTTGATACTTAATAAAAATATCACCTGTATTATATAATTTAGAAGTACTTCCTGCTTTATTATTTAAATAATTTGATATTTGTGAACCAGTGTAAGTTGTTTGACTTCTCATTGGTAAGTATTGAAAATAACTATAATAAGGATTATTAGGATTAACAGCATTATTTCTAACATTATTTTTATAATCTGTAATCATTGTATTATAGTTATCATAAAAATAATGTCCATCATAGCTATAATACTCTTTATTCTTTGTTAAATAACTAGGCCCTGTCCCTATATAATTCTTATTTCCTTGATTTCCTGTCGCATTAACATTATTAGAAATATAATGATACAAATCACCTGATGAATTAACTTCATAATTACTTGCATAATAAGTCCCTTGGCTAAGAACTTCAACATATTGAGGATCTACTAAACCAACAATTCCTGAAATCATAAACTTCACTTTTCCCTTTTCATACCCTAAAAAAGCTGCATCCGCTGCATTTGATTTAGATAAATATCCCTCTTGTCCTGTATAATAATCTGTAAAATTTGTCGTTGTCTTTGCTTTAGAACAATTAAAATTAACCATATTCGCTGTAGAAACTGTTCGTGCATAAGGATTATACTCTTCATTCGTTGTTCCATCATAAACATCTACAGTATTAATATTTCCATCTTTATCTACAAATTTTGTTTGTCCAATAACTTCATTTGTTTCTTCATATGCTTTTATATTAGAGATATTAAAAATCATTCCCAATAATATAACAAGAAACAGACTTATGTACTTTTTTTTCATTTCCATCCTCCTGCAATATTTTAAATCTATAGAATATTTTAACTTACTAATCATATTCACTTTTAATAATGTGATAACATCACATAAAATAATATATTTACAAGTACTATTTTTAATTATAATGATATACAATTTCAATTCAATATAAAAAGGATATAGAATTTACTATTCTATATCCTTTTTTTCTTCTTTCTTCTCTTGTAAATATTTATTCGCATCTTTAAAGAAACTAATGACAATCATCAATATAATAAATCCTATTGGAAAAGCTGCAATAATAGCCACTGACTGTAAACTATACATTGAATTTTCAGCAAAAATCAACGCTATTGGAAATAAGATAAAGATAATTGCCCAGAAAACTCTAATCTTTTTATCTGGTTCTTCATCTACATCTAATTTTTTATAGGAATAAGATGAAACAACCATAGTTAAAGCATCAAATGTTGTTGAATAAAAAGCAATCATAGTAATAACTAATAATAATAAACCTAGACTTGCTAGTGGTAGAGTATCAAATATCTTTAAAATAACTGTAGAATAATCTCCACTTTTAGCAATCATTCCCGAAATATCAATTCCATGTTTCATTTGTTGTGCCAAACCATAATTTCCAAGAATAATGAATGAAGTAAAAGTTCCTGCTAGACCCCATCCATATCCTCCTAGAATCGTATTTTTAATTGTTCTTCCCTTACTGATTTTTCCAATAAAGAAAGGAGTTGCAACACACCATACCATCCAATAGGCCCAATAATAAATCGTCCAATTTTGTGGAAATGATGTTTCTCTTAATGGATCCATCCAAGTAGATAATCCGATAAAATTTTGTACCATATTACCAATAGCTGAAAAACCAGTTTCTAAGATATATGTGGTTTCTCCCCCACCTATTAAAAAATAAATAAGTAAAGCAAAGAATAAATAGGAACAATATGTTGCTAGTTTAGAAATACCTTTCATTCCTGTAATTACAGTAAATGTATAAACTGCCGCAATCAATAATAAAACAGCAATAGTAAGTCCTACACCATTAGGCAACCCAAATACTCTACTTAAAGCTGCTGATAATAATGGTGTTGCTAGTGAAAAGGTTGTTGCAGTCCCTGCAATAAGTGCAAATATAGCAATTAAATCAATAATTTTACCTACAACTCCATCCACTTTATTTCCTAGTAATGGTCTACATCCTTCAGAAAACTTTTGTTTATTTCTTCCTCTTACATGTAACATAAAACCAAAAGCAACAGCCAAAATAATATAAAAACTCCAAGCAATTGGTCCCCAATGAAATAACGGAAATGTTGAAGCCCATTTTTGTATTCCACCTAATTGATCAATATACTTTTCATTAGCATATAATGCCCATTCACATAATGAATAAAATAAGATATCAGCTGCCATTGTTGATGTAAAAATCATCACTCCCCAGTTAAATGATGAATACTCTGGTTGATCTGTATTCTTACCTAACTTTATTTTTCCATATTTAGAAAATGCTATATATAATGAACAAACAAAAATTCCAACTCCTAATAACGCATAATAAATGCCACAGTCATTCCCTAAAAATCCTCTAATCATTTGAATGATATATGAAGATTTTGCTGGCATAAGCATAAATAAAACGCATAATAAGACAACCCCTAATAAAGGAATTATCATTGATACATAATCTAATCTTCCCTTTAATGATTTCTTTTCCATTTTATTTCCCCCAATTTAAATATGTTTCATCAATACTACACAATTCATCAAAACTATCTATTTCTAAAATATCTCCTTCATGCATTTCTTTAATAGATAATTGGTATTCATTTGGATAACAAAACAACGCTACATCATCCCAATAAATATCAGTATTCTTTTTCTCTTCAAATTCAATTTCTAAATGTTTCTTTAATTTCTTTCCATCTTCTTCATTCCATCTAGATACACTATATAATTGCCAACCATCTTGTCCACCAGTTCTTGAACAAGAAGTTACAAAACCATTTTCTAATTTTAACATCCATTCATTATGAATTTCTTGTTTGTAAATACAGTTATATCCTGAATATTTAAATTCTTTTGAAAAAATTTGTGTATTGTTAATAATTTGATCACCATCTAAAATAATGACATTTTTTAGATGATTTCTAGCAACATATAAAGAAGAAATATTGTTGCAAGTATCATAATAAGGATTATCTATAAGATGCAAATTTTCATATTTATCTTCTAAATAACTAAATTGTTCTTTTAAATAGCCTACAACAACATAGATTTCAAAGATCCCTTGTTGATGCAATTGATTGATAATTCCTTCAATCATAGGAATATCATGTATTTTAACTAATGGTTTAGGTATCGAATTTGTTATTGGTCTCATACGTGTACCTTTACCTGCTGCCATTATAATTGCTCTTTCTACTTGACTCATTATTTCATATTCTCCATTTCTTCTATAACAATATTATAGTAATCTTTCGCAAAGCGATATTGTGCTAATGAATATTTTCCAAATTCAACACCTAATGTATATTTATATTCACACCAGTTGCTCCATAAAAGACCACACATTGATATATAACAATAGATTTTAATTCTTGTTTGCTGATCACATTTATTTTCAAAATAAATGTCTATCAAGTTATCAACTTGCTGTCTGTTATACATGGAATAGATACAAAACATTGCAATATCTAGGTGAATATCTTGCATTGCCGCATATTCCCAATCAATAAGTTTTATTTTTTCTTCTTCATCTTCTTTATAGAATAGGAAATTATCACAATTTGCATCTATATGACATAGTCTCCATTCTTTAGGCATCTTTTCAATAATATTCTTTAAAGAGAAGACTTTTTCTTTTGTTTGATCATAATCTTTATATAAGGATTTAGGCCCTCTTAATTTTTCATAAAAATCAATCTTTTCAAAAACATTAAATTCATGTTCAACCTTTAAATCTTGTTGATGAAAATATTTCAATAATTGCATACACTTTCTTAGATCTTCTTGATCATCTTGATTACATACACGTGTATCATTTAAATACTTTGTAATCTTATAACCATTTTGAGGATTCATATAAATAACTTCATCACTGATATTTAAATCTTTTATTACTTGATAAACTTCATATTCTTCTTTTCGATTAATAAGTTGATCTGTTCCTTCCCCAGGAATTCTCATAATATATTTATCTTGATTGATTTCAAATAAAAATGAACGATTAGTCATTCCTTTTTTTAAACTTTTAATATTTTTTATTTGTTCAACATTGATTTTAAAAACATCAGCAATTAAAGATAATGTCTCATTATTTAAGTGTGTTGAATGATCATCTACATTTCTTAATTCTTCATAAGTATTGATTTCATCAACATAATTTGTATCAACGATTTTCCCATAAATAAACATCTTATTTTTTTGATACAAGGCTTCTTCCCAAAATAATGAATCATGCATTCCATCATCTAAATGTTCTAAATGTTCTTTTAAATATGAAGCATCTTGATTATTTATAAATGATAAACCAATCAGTTTTAAACCATCTTTTTTTGTTTTAATAATTTCATTTTTAGTATTACATGTAACATTACTATGTTTACTTATTCTATTTTCAAGCATATACCATGATTGAATTTCATTATCTAAAAACGGATTCTCATAGAAATAAAGATCACCAGGAATAATATAAGTATTATTTATTTTATCTTTTACAATATTTAAACTATGTAAGTTGTTCTTTTCTTGATATTCTCTATTAACAACTAACTTTACATGATATTGATCAATAAGATAATCAAATTCTTCTTTCATAAAACCAACAACTATTGTTATATCATGAATATTGGCTTCTAATAGCTGTCTAATAATACGCTCAATAAGTATTTCTCCATTTATTTCAAGCATAGCTTTAGGAACATTGTTATTAATAGGAATCATTCGAATTCCTTGTCCTGCAGCTAAAATAATAGCAGACTTATCTTTCTTTATTAAATTCATTCCTAAATTTGTGAGTGAATTATCCTCATTAAGATAATTTAATTCTTTAAGTTTTTTTAGTGTTTCATTTACTTTACCTAAAGAACAATTTAATCTTTTAGAAATCATTCTTTGTGAAAGATTATTTTCTTTATAAAGCAGTTTTATAAGTTCAAAGTCTAAATATGTAAAAGTGTTCATTTTTTTCTCCTTATTAATTTACATGAACATTATAGCATATGTTTTCTACAAGTAAAGAAAAAAAAGAAGTATTTCTACTTCTTCTATGATAAAAACTTAGGTGTAATATATCCTCTTATAAATTTACCATTTACAGTCATTGTTCTATATTCAACAGCATCATTTTTATTTCCTTCAATAACTTTAAAAGTATTTCCATTCACTTCAGCAACAATACCTACATGATCAGGCCATCCTGTATTATCACCATTTCCATTATCATCCCAATCATACATAATAATATCACCAATTTGAGGAACATAAGCATCATTTTCTTGCCAAATTCCCATTGCTTGAGCTTTTTCAACTGCTTTACCACATGAACATTCAACTGGGATAATGTCAAGTAAATTACATTCTCTCACCATAGCTGAAACAAAAGTCATACACCAAGAATCTGTATATTTTACTTTATAACCTCTAGGTAATGGATCTAGTTTATTATAAGAATCAATAATTTTCTTAAATGATCCATCTTTTTCATTACATCCCAAATATCTTTTAGCTCTTTCTACAAACTCTTTTCTCGTACAATTTGAAATCCATGAATAATCATCTCTAAATGTATATGTTTTACCATCGATAACTACATCATCTTTAACAGCTGCACCATCTTCATTAAAATAATACCATTTCCATCCAATTTGTGCCCAACCAGTAACCATGACACCACTCTTATTTAAATAATACCATTTATTAGCTGATTTTAACCATCCTGTATACATATCACCAGAAGCATTTAAATAGAACCATTGATTATTAATCAATTGCCAACCCGTTTGCATAATTCCTTGATCATTAAAATAATACCATTTATTAGTGATCTTATTCCATCCTTTAACAAGAACCGCATTAGAATCAAGATAATAATATTGATTATCTCTATAATACCAACCTAATTGCAAATCTCCATTAGAATTAAAATAGTAATATTGATCATTGATATAATAATCACCTACAACCATTTTTCCATCTTGATCCAAATAATACCATGATCCTTTATGTAGCCATCCTTTTTGAATATAGCCACTATTATTTGCATAGTAATATGTTCCATCTGCTTGGATCCATCCTATTTGCATAGCTCCTGATTGGTCAAAATAATATTGTTGATTTCCTACAGAAGCTAACCCTGTCACCATTTTTCCATCTTGATCTAAATAGTACCAATAATCCGTATGTAACCATCCTGTTTTCTTTTCACCATGATCATAATAATACCATTGATTCTCTTTATTCGTCCAACCAGATTCCATTACAGTCGACCCATCATTTGTATTTAATGTATCTGTATCTTCTTCCGCATTAACATTTATAATCGAAAAACATACAAATAAAATATTAATAAACGCTATTGATAAAGCAATATTTAATAATTTACCTTTTTTCATACAATCCCCCTCTTGTCTTACAATTGACATTATAACAAATACAAAAAAATAAACTAGTTATAATCTATAAAAAATAGAAAACCAGAAGCAGATATTCTCTGTCTTCTGGTTAAATTTTTAATTGATCCAAACACCATTAGCATTAAAATGATTAACTACTCCATTAATTTCATAATCTCCTGTGACCATCTTACCTTCAACGTCTACATAATACCAGTTATTTCCTGATTTTACCCATTGAGCTGTAATTACACCACTAGATGCTGCATATAGTGCTCCTACAATTGCATTTCCATATGAATCACATTCTATTTTTCCTATATTAATACAATATCTTATTTCTTTTTTGTCTTTTTCTAATACGCCAGCAGCACCTGAAATTCCTCCAGCATACTCATTTCCTGTTATATGTCCTATATTTTCACAATTTATTATAGATGCTGTTCTATGATTTTCTCCAGTAATTCCTCCAACAATCTCGTTTCCCTTAATGTTACCTAAATTTATACATCGTTCTATATAGCCATGTCCATCAAATCCATCATTTTCTCCGGCAATTCCTCCAATTTGATTATTTCCAATAATCTCTCCTTCATTTACACAGTCTTTAATATATCCGTCTTCATTAAATCCTACAATACCTCCAAGATAATCACAATCTTGAGTTGTTGCCTTTATCTGTGCTTTATTTTTGCAATGATTTACTGTTCCGCCATTCACTTGTCTTCCTACTATTCCAGCAATATCTCCTACATCATTACTTACACTAACAGAGCCATCAAACGAACATGATTAATATTTCCTTCATTTACACTAGCAATTCCACCAATATATGAAACTCTATCACAATCAATATTAGCGTTTATTACATTTAAATTCTGAATTGTTCCAGAATTCCACGCAAATAATCCATAATAGTAATTATCATCATTAGGATTATTCTGTATAATGTTTAGATTTTTAATGGTATGATTATTTCCTTCAAATACGCCATAGAAATAATTTCCACCATAAAAAACATTTAGCTTTCTTTTTACATCCCCAATTGGATTCCAAAAATGTCCAGATAAGTCAATATCAGAAATTAATTCATAATATTTATCTTCTTCTTCCTTTTCATCAACATTTTTTGCTAATAAAGCTAACTGTGAAGCATCTTTAATTAAATATGGAGATTCCTTTGTTCCATCACCAGCAGCATATTTCTTAGCTGCATAATCAGTCCATACTCCCTGATATTCAATACTCGCTTCTTTTGCGCTTACTGATGATAACATAGTTTTTGACATAACTAGAGATAACATAGTAATACACATTACTTTTAAAAATACTTTTCTCATGTTCTTCCCTCCCTATCTACAGTATATTACACATAAATACTCGTTTATATATTTTCAAACCAAACAACCCTTTTATCTACTCAAATACAAAAAAGTAGTAATACTTTTTTGTATTACTACCCAATTTTTTAATCAATATTCTACTAATATATTATGAGTTTAAATAAACCATTACAAATCTAAATATTTTATCAAGATAATATTTAGAAGTAAAAAGTAATGCAATACCATTTGCTATAAATTGAATATATTGTTTCTCTTCTAAGTTATTTAATGCATTATTAAATTTCTCATTTCCTTTTAAATAATGCTTTGCATTTTTATCACTTAAATTCTTCTTTACATACGCCTTTGCTTCTTCTACTTCACTTACTTTTCCTTCACTATATTGTTTAGTAATGTATCTAGCAAATAAATATTGTTCAAATAAATTTGATCTTGATATACTATCCTTTGTCATTCTATATTTTAAAACACATTCATTCACATTAGAAATTTTAAATCCTTGAAGTATTGCTCTTAATGTAAAGTCATAGTCTTCACAAAGTGGCATATTTCTATAGCCATTTAACTTATCAAATACTTCTTTTTTACCAAACCATGTTGGATGAGAAATAACTTGATTATATTTAATACATTTTTTTATCTTTTTAAAATCAGTTGGAACTTTTTTTATTGAATAAATAGTATTTCCATCCTCATCGATCATTTGTGAAATTCCACCTATTAAATCAAAATCATTTTCTTCTAAATACTTCTTTTGATGTTCCATTCTATATAATTCAGAAATATCATCTGCATCCATTCTACAAATATATTTTCCTTCAGCAAGTTCAAGTCCTCTATTTAAAGTATTTGTTAGCCCCATATTTTTATCATTTATATAGAATTTAATACGTTCATCCTTACATACATAATCATTTATAAATGCTATATGTTCTTTATTATCTGGATTATCTAAAATAATAATAAATTCAAAATCATTATATGTTTGATTAATAATTGATTCTATGGACTGTTTTAAGCATTGTATGCTTTCTTTATAAGTTGCCATAATAACACTTGTTTCTACCATTTAAATTTCTACTACTTTTTTACACAAATCTTTTTGTATAAAAATTTCCTTTCTATTAAATATATACATAATAAGTATATATTAAATTAACCTTTACAACAATAAATCATTCATATCTTGAATTATAAATATAACAGCTCAAAAATAATATAATAAATATTTCTGAGCTGCTTTCTACTAAATTGTAATGAATTAAATTATCCTAGCCAAACACCATTAGCGTCAAAACGATTTACTTCTCCATCAATAACATAATCACCTGTTACCATTTTTCCTTCAGCATCTACATAATACCAAGTATTTCCTGATCCTACCCATTGTGCTGTAATTGCACCACTAGATGCTGCATAGTAATCTGCTCCATTGATTTTAAACCATCCTGTTTGCATTAATCCGCTTTCTGCAAAGTAGTATTTTGCTCCTGCAATTGTTTGATATCCTGTTACCATTTTTCCATCTGCGTCTACGTAGTACCAAGTATTTCCTGATCCTACCCATTGTGCATTGATAGCTCCACTAGATGTTGCATAGTAATCTGCTCCATTGATCTTGAACCATCCTTTTTGCATTAATCCGCTTTCTGCAAAGTAGTATTTTGCTCCTGCAATTGTTTGGAATCCTGTTACCATTTTTCCATCTGCATCTACATAGTACCAAGTATTTCCTGATCCTACCCATTGGGCTTTGATTTCTCCACTTGTTGATGCATAGTAGTCAGTTCCATCTACAACAAACCATCCTTTTTTCATAAGTCCGTTTATCTCAAAGTAATATTTAGTTCCAGAGATTGTTTGGAATCCTGTTACCATTTTTCCATCTGCGTCTACGTAGTACCAGTTATTTCCTGATCCTACCCATTGTGCATTGATAGCTCCACTAGATGCTGCATAGTAATCAGCATTGTCAATCTTGAACCATCCTGTTTGCATTACTCCGTTAGCATCGAAGTAATATTTCTTTCCTTCGATTGTTTGATATCCCGTTACTTTTTGGTTATTGTCATAGTAATACCATTTATTACCTGATTGTACCCATCCAGATTTTACTTCAGGAGTTTCTACATTTAATTCACCATTTTCATTAAATGTATAATCTTTTCCATCAACGTTTACAGTTCCTGTAACCATTTTTCCTTCTTTATCAAAGTAATATTTTTTACCATTTAATGTTAACCAACCAGTTGTTTTTTGACCATCTTTATCTAGATAATACCAAGTTTTTTCTTCTTCTAACCATCCAGTTGTCATTTTACCATCAGCATCAAAATGATATTTAGTCCCATCTACTTCTTGCCATCCTGTACATGGTTCATAATATCTGTCATATAAATATTTATTACCTATAAATTCTGTAAGTTTTCTTGATGTTAATACTGTAGTTTCTTTAACGATACCATTTTTATCATAGGCAACTAAAAGCATTTTCCCTTTTTCATAAGCAGTTGTAACTTCTATATTATTTCCAGATGCTGTTAATAATTCTCCCCATGAGAAAATATATTTAACACCATTTATAGTTTCTATACCTTCTGCTTCATTCAAGTTTTTATCATAGTAATACCATTTTCCTCTAAGTTGAATCCAAGTATTAGCTACTGCTTTTTTCTTTTCAACAACAACACCTTCGCTATTATATGCAATGACATAAGTTACTATTTTATCATTTTCATCTCTATATGATGAAACAACAGATATTCCATTAGAAGATTTTATTAATCTACCATTTTCAAAATAATATTCTTTTCCATTAACAGTATAAATACCATCTACAAAATTCATTTCACTTGAAACATAGTACCAATCATTTCCAATTTCATTCCATCCAGCTACTCTCTTAACCTTATCTACAATTTCACCTTTATTATTATAAGCATAAAGATAATCATTTCGATAATCAGTTAATATTTCATCACTGTCACTTGTTTGAAGCCTACCATAAATAAAATACAAAGATTTTCCATCTACAGTATATTCTCCATCATATGGATAATAATAACCTGCATCATTTAAATAATAGTAATAACAATTGCCATTTAAATAAATCAATTCATTATCTTTAAATTTAGCTTTTTCAATAACTTTTCCATCTCTTACATAAGCAAGTGTATCTCCTGATGTAACAACTTCATCCAAATATTCAGCTAATTGCCCATAATTAAAGTAATATTCTACACCATCAATTGTTTGAATTCCTGAATATGGAGTTAATTCAGAATCAAAATAATATTTTCCACCATTAAATTCAATCCATTTATTTCCTACAATCTCAACTTGTTCTACAACTTTTCCAGTATAATCATAGGCATAATATTTATTTCCTTCTCTAATTGTTGTAATATTTCCTTCAAAACCTGAAGTTGCAAGTTGTCCATTACTCAAAAAATAATAAGTTGCATCTCCAATTGTATGAATTCCTTGATATGGATATAAATCTTGATCATAGTAATACCAATTATTATTAAACTTGATCCATTTATTTCCTTCAATTTTTACTTTTTCTATAACAATACCATTTTTATTATAACTAACTAAATAATTATTAGAAGTTGCTGTAGAAATACCATCATAATCATATGTTGCTAATTGTCCATCACTCCAAAAGAAGTATTCCACACCATCAACTTTTTGAACTCCTTGATATGGATTTAAATTTTTATCAAAATAATACCATTTATTATTAACTTTAATCCATTTATTTCCTACAATATCTTGTTGATCAGTAACAACACCATTTTGATTATAAGCAATAAGTTGTCTATCAAATGTAATTACCCATATTCCTTCATAAGTACGTGTTGCTAATCTACCTTCCCATTCAAAATAATATTTAACACCATTAATTGTTTTAACTCCTATATAAGGATTCATATCAGCATCATAGTAATACCATCTATCCCCATAATGTGTCCAATCTCCAGCAACAATATTTGCATGATTCGTTACAATACCATTTTTATCAACAGTGACAATCAACCCATTATCTGTAATTGTATCTTCATCATACCAAGAAGAATATGCCATATGACCATCATAGCTATAAAAATAATACGTATTCCCATCAATTTCTTGAAGCCCTTTTAGTAATTCACCATTATCATCATAATAATATTTGTATCCATACTCTTCATACCAGCCACGTCTTTCACTACTTAAAGTGACAGGTGTATTAGAATCATTTTTCACATTTGTTTCTAATGCACTAACCATCGTAGTTGGTAATGTTGTTGCTGCAACAAGAGCTGATGCTACAGCAATCTTTTTAAAATTCCTACTCATGTTTTATCCTCCCCATAAATATTTCATAGACTTATTATATCATAACTGAATGCAATACTCCTTATCTAAAACCAAACGACATTTTTTCATTCTAAAAAGCAAAAGAGGTAACTGTGTTACCCCTTTTCAACTGAAATATTGATTTTATTAATGTAAGGTTCAATAAGTTTAAAGAACCAATGTGAACATAAATGATATATTTTATAAACAATGTATGAAATAAGATAAATAATTAATGCTGATCCTAATTGATGTACAATTAAAATCAAAATACCTCTATTAACAAATTGTTCAATTCTAATATGTCTTAATAAGAATTCATGAAATAAAAAACATGTAAAAGCAGCTTTAGCTAATTCATTGATTATTTTACTTTCAAAATGAATATCCATAAAGAATAAAAGAATATAAGCAGACATTAAGATAATAATTGGATTATTATAATACCATGTTGCTGTATATTGTAAATGTAAAACATGTTCCATCATTGAAAAAGCATATAAAAATGCTAAACATCTTATAATCCACATACCTGCTTTTTTCTTAGATAATGTTATTTTATTTACACGAAGATATGCTCCTACAAAATATACCAAAACAAAGTTAATAATTGTATAACCATATTGACTTCCATACATTCCAATAGTACTTAATCCTAAATATGTATTTCCTGTTATATTTTCAGCAACATCTATAACAATTGTCCAAACTGAAAAAATAAGCATGAGTATAATTAATAAGCGTTTAAATTGTTCTTTATTAAGTTGTTTAATAATTAAATTAAGATATGGACTAATAATATATAATACAGAATAAAGTATTAAAAAGTAATTAGTGGGTAATAAACTACTAATCAATGAACTTACTGTAAATACTTTATGACCTCTTAATACTCCAAAAACATAAAAAACTAAATTAAATACGATAACTTGTACAAATAATTCTAGTATCTTAATTAATTTTCTATTTTGATTACAAGCTAGAAAATACGCTGAAATCATTACAAAAACATTAACTGCACAAACAAATAAACTTTCTATTAAATATAAATAATATTGATTAGGACTGCCATCTAAAACCATGCCTAATGCACCACCCATA
>ENA-OUQW01002287-OUQW01002287.1-human-gut-metagenome-genome-assembly--contig:-NODE-2287-length-16526-cov-5.607492_pt1 | contig 16526 bp, 10 predicted proteins | sample MGYA00248464_ERZ548849 | MGnify/ENA primary metagenome ERZ548849 (study PRJEB26491, sample SAMN04978193) | human gut metagenome | host: Homo sapiens | study: EMG produced TPA metagenomics assembly of... | reverse complement strand
GTTGTTGCTTGCGTATTTCATATCGGTTTTTCCCTCATTTCCGCCGCACGGAGCATTCTCTCCGCTTTTGTGGCATATTTTACAAAGATAATACCACACTTAAAATGATTTTTAAATATTTCGTTTGAAAATTCTGACGAATCAAGCGCCAAACTTCGGGGCAAGGTTTTGTGCAAGTTGCACGGCAGTGCCAAAGTTTATTGTAAAATCCACAGCGATACGCTATAATAAAAGGCAGAATAAAGGCACAAGGAGCATACCAAAATGAAACGCACGGATTACATCAACTGGGATGAATATTTCATGGGCATTGCGCTGCTCACGGCCATGCGCTCCAAGGACCCCAACAGTCAGGTGGGCGCGTGCATCGTCAGCTCGGAAAACAAAATTCTGTCCTTGGGCTACAACGGTATGCCCATTGGCTGCAGCGACGACGAGATGCCCTGGGAGCGGGAGGGCGCACCGCTGGACACCAAGTATATGTACGTGTGCCACGCCGAGCTGAACGCCATCCTCAACAGCGCCCACAATAACCTGAAAGGTGCGCGGGTGTACGTGACGCTGTTCCCCTGCAACGAGTGTACCAAGGCCATCATCCAGTCGGGCATTGCCGAGGTGGTGTACTACGGCGACAAGTACCACGACAGCGATTCCAGCGTGGCGGCGCGGTTCATGTTCAAAAAGGCCGGCGTGAAGCTGACTGCCTATCAGTCCACCGGACGGAAGGCAGAGCTGGAGCTGTGAACTTTTTTCATAGCATCTTGACTTTTGTGTGGGATTGCATATACTAAGGGTAGGAAGTTGGTTAGAACATTCCATTGTATCCACGCACAAAAAAGAGCCCTCTCAGAGTTGCAGCTCCGAGAGGGTTCTTTTTGTGCTTACTTGCCCTTGCGGTGACTCTCAAGCCACTTGCACAGGAAGTGTGCAGCTACCTGTGCTGCGACAGCCACCAGAAAATTGGTTAGAATGGTGTCCATGATATCCACCCCCTTCTGTTGCCAGAATGGAGAAGGGCAGCACAGCCAGTATAGCATATCCGACAGGGTATTGCAATTTTTACAGGATATCATTATAATAGAACTATATCTCGAATAAATATTCAACAATGCTTGCATAGAGAGGGAAATATACAATGAGTCTGAAGAACCGCAGCTTTTTGAAGCTATTGGACTACACCCCTGCCGAGATCGAAGAACTGCTGGACCTTGCCGCAGACCTGAAGGCAAAAAAGAAGGCCGGCATCCGCCACAATGACCAGCTGGCAGGCAAGAACATCGCCCTGATCTTTGAAAAGACCTCCACCCGCACCCGTTGCAGCTTCGAGGTCGCTGCCCACGATCTGGGCATGGAAGTGACCTACCTTGACCCGTCCGGCAGCCAGATCGGCAAGAAGGAGTCCATCGCCGACACTGCCCGTGTGCTGGGCCGCATGTTCGACGGCATCGAGTACCGGGGCTATGGCCAGCAGATCGTGGAAGACCTTGCCCACTACGCCGGTGTGCCGGTGTGGAACGGCCTGACCAACGAGTTCCATCCCACCCAGATCCTGGCTGACTTCCTCACCATCCGGGAGCACTTTGGCCATCTGAAGGGCATCAATTTCGTTTACTTCGGCGATGCCCGCTACAACATGGGCAACAGCCTGATGGTGGGCTGCGCTAAGATGGGCCTGAACTTCACCGCCTGTGCACCCAAGAAGTACCAGCCGGACGCTGCCCTCGTGGCCGAGTGCCAGAAGATCGCCGCCGAGACCGGTGCCACCCTCACCTTTGAGGAGGATTCCGCCAAGGCCGCCAAGGGTGCCGACGTGCTGTACACCGATGTGTGGGTGTCCATGGGTGAGCCGGTGGAGGTGTGGGCTGAGCGCATCAACGACCTTGCCGCCTACCAGATCAACCAGAAGCTGATGGACATTGCAGGCCCGCACGCTGTGTTCATGCACTGCCTGCCCGCCTTCCACGACCACAAGACCACCGTGGGCAAGGAGATGGGCGAGCGCTTTGGCCGCGATGCCATGGAAGTGACCGATGAAGTGTTTGAAGGCCCCCAGAGCATCGTGTTCGACGAGGCCGAGAACCGGATGCACACCATCAAGGCCGTCATGGCGGCGACCTTGGGCTACGAGAAATGATGGATTCCGCTTGTGCGGAATATGATGTGCTGCGCAAATAGAAACAGGCTGTTGGAACAGGGATCCAACAGCCTGTTTTTGTATGATCTGTGCCAGACCGTCTATCTCTCGCCGCAGATCTGTATACCCGCAGGCGATGTAGATGCTTGCCTCTCCATGGAGTCCTCCTTGCTGCGTCTCTGTATTTTTCAGACTGCTCTCAAAAACACATTTTTTCCATGGTCCTATTTTCACACTTTGGCGCGGGCGGGGAAAGACATGGTTTCATTAGGCAGGTACTGTTCGAGCCCCTGCGTGTGATGCATAATGACTTTTCGGCTTTTATATCGTTAATTCGTCAAATAAGTGAAATTTGCTACAGATCTGCTACAAACGGCAGTTTTTACCCGGCACTAAATCTGCTGTTCTGGTTTTCTCGATTTTTGTTTTTTAGATTGTTTCTTTTGTTGGTGCAGTTCTTTCAAGTCTTCAATTGCCAGCTCTGGAGCCATGGTGTGGAACATCAGATAGTTTGTGTTCATAGTCTTCGCCGGAGCCTGCGCATAAATCTCCCTGCTGGGTTCGTTGGTCAGAATATGCCAGTAACGGTAAAGATAGCCTGCCCAATACATTACTTCCCTATCATACTGGGCATTGCCCTTTTGCGTCTGAGGGCACTCGTCTGCAAATTCTTCCAGAAGATATTCTTCTCCCGCCCACTGCATCCGGTTGTACTCTGAATCAAGATCACGGGCAACCTTAGAGCGCATGAACCGCTTCATGAAATCCTCGCTGCCATAGCCTGCTTGCAAAGAAAGCTCAAACAAGCGGCCCTGAATATCGCATAGTTTCAATTGAATCAGATCCATAACGATTCACCTTCTCTGCTTTGCACCATCAAGGATCTCATCAAAAAAGCGACCTTCTCTACGATATTCTTTGCAGATTTGGTCTGCAAATGCAATGCCATTGCTACGGTTCTGCTCGCTGGCCTTCTTCAGTGCCTGCCGTTCCATCCAAAGCAATTGGACTTCACGCTCAATCTTGACCGCATCACAGGCTTTCTGCGTAATAGCAACATACTGACGTCCAAGTTTAAGAGCAGATAGACTTTTCACCAATGCCGTATCGGTAATCGTTCCTTCAAAAAAGCTATCCAGAACATAGAACATTCTATCATTTGCAATGCTGCCAATCACCATGTCGTAGCCTTTATCCAGCTCCTGATACTTCTGGAAGAACTTCGTTCCTCGTGCGGCTTCCATTCTACCACGATGATATGCTACCAGCATAGCCCATTCAATATCAGCCGGAACATCCAAAGTTTTTAAGCTATGAAGATCAACCGATAAAATATAAAAAACAGATTGCTCATAGTCACAGATCAGCGTAAGCGGCTGGAGCGGATCAGTTCCCATATAAAATCCAGCTCCGAAGTCACAGCGATCACGGCTGGCTGGTTTGATTTCCCCCTGAATGCCTGATTTGGAGCCATGGTATAAAATCATTTTATCCGGATGCATAGCAGAGATTTCTGTAGCATCTCCGATAATAGCATCGTGTATAATTTCAGCCAACGTGATATGATTTTCTTCGCAAATCGCAAGCATTTTCTCCTGTGCAAGACGATTCGGCGTAGATTTTTCATTTTCCCAGCGGTTTACGGTCGCAAAGGACACTCCGATTTCATCCGCCAATTTCGACTGGCTCCATTGTAAAGCTGAACGAATCTCAAAGACAGTGTTCATTGGACACCTCCCGCAAGTATAACATTTGTCATCAATTTTATTGTAGCAAACGTTATATCACACGTCAAGTATCGCCTGCTCGCATTCTTCAATCACCGCTATCTCACACAAATTCAGAGGTCATTTCTTCCAATCTGCTGCTGAACATTGCGCCATATTCCTCATATCCGGCAAATACCGCACTCTCTACATCGCGAATTTGGTGTAGTCCAATCGCTTGTACTGTTTCCATCGCTGCTTTTCTCTGGCTCAAATGCCGCTTTCCAACGGTTAAGCAGTTTGCTCCGTCCAGCGTGTCATACTGTTGGAATGCTCGGTTGAAGTCCATCAAGTCATGCAGACGGATAGGTTGATTCGTCTCATTGTCCACCAACAGGCCCCAGTTTTCCCAATGACGGTCGGTGTTGCCCACCAGATAATCCAGAATGTTCATCATATAGTATCCGTGGGCATCCAGTTCCAGAATTTTATCCAGTGTATTCCAATCATGGTTTGTGCAGTAGACATCGTAGGCTGCATACGTCACAAGGCTATATCGCTGCGAGGTCATGATTTTGCTGATGGAAACCGGCTCGTTCTCAAACATTCCCTGCTCATACAGAACTTGATGACTGTCAAAGCATCGGCAGATTTTACTTGCCAGCACTTCACGCTCGACTGCATCCTGTCCGCCATCTTTATAAAGATAGAAGCCATCCTCTCTGCGCACCCACGCTTTAGGATAGCATCCACCAGTGGACAAATCATTTGCCAAAAGATGTGCATTTGTCACAGTCATCTGATGCCCACGCAGTGCAATATCCACAAGAGCATTGCTTAAAGAGTGTGTGTAGAGATTGATATCTTCAAATCGGATATTCTCTTTTTCTCCTTTTACCCAGAACACATCCAGCAGCGACAGGCAATGGTACGAAAGCGCAATCTGTGCACGTTCCCGATCCGTAACGCTTTGAGATGCGCCGATACTATTCAGAATCTCTTTCGCGTAGGTACGATCCAGCGTTAGCATACGGGATGCACACCAATAATAAAAATTGGTCACATTATTGATTCGATCATCAAAGTCATCCGATTCTTCCAGCACCAAATCGTATGGCATAAAATCTTCAAGGTAAATCTTGCATTCACCAGCCGTGCTCACCTGTGCTACGCAATTTTTCATGTGCATGACATGATAGACTGTTGCTTCACCCATTGCTTCCACCACCTTATTTGACTAGCACACGATTCCTTTTCCATTATTGTATCGTCTTTTTCTATTCAAAGCAAGACATAAAAGATAATTGTTTTGTAAAATAAGACATATACAAAACAGAGGCACTAAGTTCAACTCAGTGCCTCTGTTCTACATTTGTTTTTCGGTTTGCTTTGCACCTTAGTCGCCTTCCAAAGAAATCAGGTTCAACTCCGTGAATTGCTTAGTATACATTGTAGTCAACGGTGCGAACTTTGCAGTTGCACCAAATTTGATCTTCATCGAATCTGAAATCAATCCGTTGCTAACATGGCCTTGATTCTTTGGAAATAATTCATGGAACAAATATTTCCACATAGGAGCACCCGTTGGCGATATCATATTGACATGACATAACATCTGAGTCAATTTCTCTGTCAGCATACAGTCTTCTAGATATACGATTTTACCAAGAGGAGTTCGCGTAAAATCCGAAGAATTAAGCAACCCCATGTAACTTGCATACTGAATATGTGGACGGACTTTTCCAGAAGATGCGCCTTCTGGAATGCCTGTTTCTTCCGCGATTTCAGCACAGTGCGAACATGACCATCTGCTATTTTCAGAAGACGACCTATGTATGCAGGCGCCGGAGGAAACGTCATATGAAAATTAACATTCTCACTCATTTTCGTTCTCCAAAACTGGTCACATTAACGAGCGCGGGCTGAATCGAACCAAATTCTCCATTTGGTTTGATTCTGTCTCCCTGAACTATACATTGACCCTTTTGCATATTTTTAAGCCTGTTATACCAATCCTGTATTTCGGTTCGTTCACTTGCAATTTGTCCAGCGATATAATTCATTTCTTCTCCAGACGGTTTGAAGTAAAGGCGCTCGGCAGCTTGTTGCAAGTTTGAAATCTCACCAGAATCAAGTGCACCCTTTAAAAACTGCGTTGCAAACCAAGCAGACCATCCGTACTTTCGTCCTTCACGCAGGATTTTTTCAGCCGGGGACCCGCTCTTAAACGACAAATTTTGCGCTTCATCCAAAACAACAACAAACGGAGTATCCTTGTTTCCAAACTTTGTCAGACTATACCAGGCATCCCAAAGCGTGATTTCAGTAATGATCGTCTGTAAGGTTCGATCAAGATTCGTCAATTGGATTACTGTGACTTTTCCGTCGTTATTGAGAATATCCTTCCAGTCAAACGAGTTAGAAGTGTCAAACAGGTCATTATCAAAGAACTGCGTCATCTTAGAAGAGACAGTTTTTGCCTCTTTTATCTTACTTTCTTCGAGCAGCTCTTGCAACCGAGCAAAACTCATCTGCGCACCATAACGGTCAATGCCTTCTTTACATGCTTTGTAAATAGCGGCTCTCTGTTGGTCGCCAAATCCATAAACATGTGTCAGTATATCTGAAATTCTTCCTGCCACGGCAGAGGCATTTTCAGGAATACAACCTATGGAGGGAATTTCAACACTCTGAAGGACGAATGGGTTCACCGGAATTCGATTTATAACCGCAACTTTCTGTTCAATTTTTTCGCCGAGCGCTTCCTGAAATTCAGGCTCTAATTTGTTGGGCAAAAAACCATCTGTATAGTCAAAAATCACGCTTGAGATGCCCTGCCTAGCAAGTTCCAACAAAAGTGTCTGAATGCAGTATGTTTTTCCTTGACCAGAAGTTCCTGTGATCAAAAGATGCCGGTTGCTTAGCTTCGGGTGTCCAAATTCCCAAAAAACATCTGTGCCTCGTTTCTCCTTACCGATAAGCAAGCGGACGTCTTCTAAAGGCGTTTCTTCAACGGGGGATGTTTTATCCAAATCAGCTGTTTCGGAAGTCAAAGCAATTTCTGCAGCCGGTTCAACCGGGATCTCCGGCTGAATCGTTTCTTCTGCCTTTGGGGACACCAGCACTGCAACAGATTTTTTGTCTTCTTCCAATATTTCCGGAAGATTTGTTGGAGTATCCATATCTTCCTGAGTATCCGGCATAGTTATAGCGTCGTCTTCATGGACCGTTTCAGAAAAGTCATCATCTAATGCATCGAATTCTTCATTTGCAGGTTCATCCTCCTGCTCTAACGCACCAATTTCTCGGATAAACTCCACTTCCTCCGAGGGAGTCTTTTTCAGCAACACGCGCTGAATTGTTTTTTGACAAATGTTATGTACGATAATATCCTGTGCGCCACTGTAGTCAGTATACAGCGTATCCTGTTCATCATCAGAATCAAACCAGAATCCATAAATTTCTCCAGACCAATCAATATCGAATTTCCCATCGATAATAGCGTCTAACAATTTGCTCGTTCTGGAATCCGTCCTCGTAAATGCTAATGCGCGATAAAGCTGTGCATACCAATAACGACGCTCTATAGATTTTGAATCCGGAGAGAAATGCGCCTTTAAAACACTGATTCCATTTTCAACCTGAGATTTAGCTTTTTGAATGTGCTCGTCTTTATGAATACATTTCGCAATTTTGCATTCAGCAACGGTTGCGTGCAGCACAGTTTTCCCCGCCGCGTCAGAATCAACAGCAACAACGAGGAAGTCAGGAATTTTCTGCTCCTCATCCAGATTTTTCGCATCGAACCAATGCCGGTAAGAATCAAGATGGATCAGGCAGTAGTTTTTCCCGGTATCCTCATAGATTTTATCCAGCATCAAGTATGCCAGAAAGTTGTTGATCTCATACGCATTGGGATTTAGAGCGAGCAAAACGCTAACACCATCTAGACGAGGTGCTCGATCAATACAGGTCTGACTTGCCGTATTCAACGAGGCGTCATCCCACGTATAGAAAATCGACTTCAACCTTCTTTTGCACCGCTGCTGAATGTCCGTCTTAACAGTTTGCCGTGTTGTAATTGTCAGGTTAAGCTGTCCGTAAGAGCCATCTCCTGTTGAAAATCCAATAACCGGATACTCCTCAGGGTATTCTTCGCCTTTGCAGATGCCACGAATGCATTCCTTATCGATGGCTTCATCCACGCAAACTACCCATATCGCCTGATTATGAGCCGAGCGAATTTCTGCTCGAAGAGTATCATTCATCTTGTCCCGACGGTAAATTTTATTGATTTGCGTAATATCCGGATGTGCTGCATACAATAATACCTGTGTATGCGCTGTCGCTGCAGGAAATTGAGGCTGGCTAATGTCAACAGATCTGCTGACGTTTGAAATATAATCAATATTCGGCTTGAAAACCATTGGATATCTGCACTCTAACGGCTTCATTGTAGTCGGCCAGTCCGCTGTTTGATATCCAAGAACCGTTTGTCCGGGTTCCTGCAGAACATCCATAAAAAATGCGATATCTGTATTGCTTCGTATTTTATTATGGATATCTTTATACTCGTTCCAGTATTCCAGATAGCTTTCAATATGGACGCCAGCATCTGCATCTACTAAATTATCCAACCAATAGGAGAGATAATTTCTTCCACCTTTGTTCTTTTCCGGAAGAATAATGGTTGCAACAATATAAATTGGGATATCAAGTTTCTTTACGGAAGCAACATAGCCGGTGATTGCAGATACAACGACCTGTAAGTCTGACGGATTGATAAAGGCAAGGGTCAGACAGTCTGTGTTTTTTCCATAGGTTTTCCGATAATGACGAATCACATTAATGATCATTTTCGCTTCAGCGTTTGCCTGATTAAAGGAACGAACATTAAAATCGTCATCGTAGATTGCTTCTTTTTCAAGAACAGTTCCCATTCGCACAAAGTGATTTTCCTTTAGATATCTCCCATATAAAGTAAAATATCCAAAAGTCTTTTCAACTCCCTGCAGGTCACGATCATCGTAAATTGCGTCGATACTCGAGTGAATATAACTCAGATTCAGTAATCTATCCAATGCGTTGTCCATTTTTTCAATGGTAGATTCCATATTTTTTTCGTACCATTCCCTCATTCCAGTACGAATAAAAACCATCTGGTCAGCAATTTTCTCTAACATGGCCGGATGATAGGGTAAAACCACACACTGCTCTATGGAGAGTTCTGACTGAATGGGAGTATTGTTTTTTACGATTACAAAAGCATTAACAAAGCACCGTAACAATTCCGGATCGCTCAAGACATTCTGATTCCAAGTCAGAACTGAGGCGGCCTTCTTGTATTTGTCAATCAAGTTGACAACACTCCTTGAAATTGCAAAATAGAATCCATTTTGCAAGATTTCTTGGCCAAATGTAAAGAAGGCTGCCCCTAACGCATTGAAAGAATACACCTCCTTTGTATACTGCTTAGGATCAACTTTTCCAACGGCTCGAAGTAGATTTCTAACTTCAAAATCGTCTTTATGAATTTCCTGGCTTAAAATCTGGACAAATTCCTCGGTGCTCTTTGCGCGGAAGATCTCGTTAATATTTTTCCACGTTATAAATGGCAGGCACGCATTATAGTCATCCTCTTGGAACATAATTTCCAATGTGTCAAACGCAGCTAGCCAATCTTCATCCGGGCGGATATTCCACTCATACTCTGTTTCAAAAAGCAACGCGCTGCCATTAGAGATTTTCACACTAAACGAAATTTTTGTATTATCGGTATTAAGCCATTTGAGGCGACCTTCAGAAACAGCTATTTCCACATTCTGAGGTTCAAATATGTCTTTATCAGTACAGCAGAATTCAATTGCTGTATCGTCAGAAGTTTTCCAGTCTTCTTGTTGAATAAAGTCGAAAACTCCTCCTGCGAAACGACAAATCCGAACCCATTGCTCTTTTCTCGAGGTCTCTTTGTCATCCGCCCCTTTTATACCAACCGCAACATTTTTAATTTCATAAGTGACATTGTCATACTGGAGATTTCCGAACGCAGGATCAGAAACAGTTTTTAGATATGCTGTCAGAAAAGCAACCAACGGATTTCCCGTAAGCTTTATTGCTGTCGAGCGTCTAGGTTTTTTGGGAAGTTTTGTTTGGAGAATCTGGCCAACAATGGAATAATCTGTTTTTAAAAGTTTTTTACAGTTCTGTTCTGTGTCGATATTACTGACAAAGTCAATAACACCTGTTTTAAATTCCTCAAACGAAGAAAACCCTTGATCACTCGGAAAATCTTCGCTATACTTTCCGAATTTCTGAACATACTGTTCAAATTGATCTATGATTTTCTTTCGCTCAGATTTTGATATTTTAGAATAACTACGTCTTGAAATGAACGCACAGTCCTCTGCCAAGATGCGGATCTTATCATCTTTTGCATTTGCAACAGATGTCATAGAGCAAACACTGTCTAAAATTGGAGCGACTTTCCAAACATCAGGCAGTGAACTAAACATATCCTGCCAAATTTCATCTGCTGACATAGACTTTTTTCGCCAGATATCGATTTGCTCACACAATTTTAAAATGTCTTTTTCTACACTATCAAAAAGTGTTCCGTAGAATTTATCAAAAGCGTAGTCGAAGACAGCAACGGAATCTAATCTCTGGTGAAAATCATCCGGAATCAGCCGATGATAGTCATTTTTTATTTGCTGCTCAATCTGCTGCGGACTAAGGGTGAAGAAGTCCGAAAGACCACCACGATCCGGAACAGATTCGGTTCCCATCATGAGGATCAATAACTTTTCACAAGCTACAGCCGGTTTGTTACGATAAGAAGTCATTTTGTCTTCTGTATCTACCCACTGGTGATTGAACATCAGTTTCGTCGCAGCACAATCAGCATCGTTTGCAAGAAAATCCTGATATTTTCCGTTAGAAAGCTTTGCTACAAAACTGATATCGTTATTGGAAGCATAAAGATTTAGCTGTGTGCAAATATCACAATAGACTTCTGCACTATTGATACCTTTGATGCAAATAATATTCTTGGAATCATTCGCTGCTTGCTGAATTTCGCGTTTAATATTATTTACTAAAAAAACAGCCAAACTTTTCACTCGAACTTCACCTCCGCATACGGATTTTCAACAATCGATGTTGCATCCGAAAGGTCTCTCAAGAGTCCGCAATTCTTCAAGAACATCTGAAATTGTATCTGATTTTCATCAAAATAGCCGCCCATGCCAGGCTCAACGTTTTCTTTCAATTGTGCATACTGAGCTGCACCGATCACGATGCCATAGTGATCGTATAGGACCTGCAGGAACGAATCAAACGTCATCTTTTTCCCCGGGCGCACCAATGAAAGCACCAGGTAGCGAACGATATCCTCCGACAGCGAGAATCTTTCATACGCACCCTTTCTAGGAATAACGATTTGAAGTTCTTTTCCCATTTTTTTGAAAATATCGGCAGAATCTGAAAGTTCTTTCGATACAACATCAAAAGCTTCCTTTTCACCGTTGCTGTTAGCATATATTATGTTCAACGCATTTCCAAACTCCGAATACGCTGTTCTATAACTAGCTGCCGCCAATTTTGCTATATTGGATGTTGCAGATCCTGTATGCATATCTATTATCCATGCTGGTGGCTGCTGTGCATCCGGATGCACACAGTAAAATGCTTGAAGATGCATACTGCGTAAAAGAGCTAAAACTATGCCTTTTGACATCAAATCGATTCGTGTGATTGGATGGATCTCATTGCTCAAAAAACATGCTAGTTCCTGCAAGCTCTGTTTTGCCCTACGATCAAATCCTGGCTGCAAGTAGCCCAAAGACATTTTTCGGGTTAGTTTAGTCGCATATATGGACTCATCATTAAGATTTTGGTCCTCTAACCACCAATTTTGAAGATGTGTTGCAATCGTAGAGAATCCAGCGCTTTTCTCTTTTAACATATAGGAAATTCCGCGTTCGATATCTTTTTTATACTGTAGAAATTTTGGATCATCCTGATTTTTATAGATGCCTTCTAACAGCTGCAGATAATACATTTCTCCACCACGCGCCAAAAAATCATGTTGTCCATATTCAAACACGGTCTCCACTTCAATGTTAGGCGTATCACGTGGTTTATTTTTTCGCGCTTTGATGCCAAGCGTTTCAGGAAATAGAAGTTCTGGTGCGATCGGCATGAGCGATTGTGCATACCAGCCACGCTTTCGGATAATCAAAGCGTACCCATATAGGAGATCTTGCAAAATATATGGCCAGTCTGGGTCTTCACTCTTTTTCTGCAGCATCGATAGCATATTTTTGTATGCTAATGTATCAATTGCAGAACGGCTTTCTTGTTTGCTTCTGTCGTAAAAAATAAATCTTTTTAACCCATTTCGTGGGACAGTGTAATATGAAAGCGCCCCTGCTGTTTGAGCCTGATTTATCTGATCCATAGTGTGAAATTCAAAATTTCCACTACCATCATCCTTTTTAGCAGACGAAAAAACCAGAAGGAACTCAAGGAGATATTCTCCGCGGGTTTGATCTCCCTGAAGGCGATTTCCAAACAAGCGTATAGACAAAGAGTCTTTTTCTTTTGTAGACATCACAGGAAAAACAGTGTCCATAATCCACCTCACAAAAATAGTGGCTCAATTCGATTCAATCGAAGTATCTTCAAAACACATACGCACAATTTTCCAGGAATCTTCTTCTCTGACTAAAAGAGAAACCTCATTGGGATCAGTTGTTATTGGTTTACAGTATGCAATCAATTTAGCTTTCAAGCTTTCAATACCATGCGAAAGCATTGGGTCAATATCTGCCACAATTAAACCGCTTGATATTTTAGAAAAATAATCCAAAAGAGGCATATTGATTGTAATTGCTTCATTTTCAGCACATCGCAGCACGAGCTTATATTTTTGATTTTCATCACTTACACTAGGAATTTTTTGCAATTCAATATGGATATCGGTCTCCGCAATACGTCCAATGAGCATCTGGACATTTTGAATTTGTTCTCCGCTACGGCGCAGTGTAATTAAAATCGATTCATTCAGATCGATATCTTCTCCAGTGAACATGATACGCAATGCGCGTAAAATCATTTTTTTCATCTTACGATTCGGAGATTTACCTTCTGCGCACTCAAGGAAATCCGGATAATACGTTGAAAAAACATCTTTATATATTTCGTATCTTAGATCATCACCTAAGGGGAAAACGATCAACATTCGTTTCAGGACACGTTTTACGTCGAGGCTTTGATTCGGAATCTTTTCCAAGTCATTGCATAACGAAACAAGCGCTGGTTCAAATAAATCCCGATAATTTCGTTGAACAAGCACTTCATAGTCTTTACTGGTATTTTTTACATCAATTCTGGACTGGGATAGCATTTGAACACCCTTTATTTGAAAAGCTGCGCTGCCTCCGCTTTGCGTTCCTCCAAATAAAAGGTTTGAGAATAAATATTTTGCTTTCCAGCTGGGCTTAACGCGTTGATGAACGCGTGTACAGTTCAAGCCTCCTGTAAGAGCAAATGCTAGATGCGCTGTAATCTGACGAATAGTTGCGCGATTATCTAAATTCTGCTCCCAAATGTAAAACGACTTCAAAAAATGAAGAGCAGATTTGTTCTGTCGCACCAATTGTGCATTAAATGCGATTGGGCATAAATCCCGTTTGTCACAGGTTGAGCAGTGCTCCCAATTGGATTCGTCTACGATTTTTTGTCCAAACTCACTGACAAAAGTCGTGTTATCAATGCGAGCGATATTCATCGTTATAATGCGATGACCATACAAGTCGGTTTCTTTTGCTTGCGACGAATCCATCTGCTCAATAATTGTACTTTCAGCATCATCTTGATCAGGAAAAACGTCTTTAAATGTATCAATCAAGGGTCCGGTGTTCGCAACAAGGATCGTATAAATTCCAATTTCAGCATCATCTAATGCTTTTTTAAAAGACAAACGTCGTTCATCCTTTGTTAATTCACTAAAGTCTTTTATGTATCGAACTTTTTTGTTTTGGTTCGTTAAAAGTTCTCCGCTGGGTACAACTTTAATATCAGAAATATTCCGAGCAATTTTTTCCAAAACTTGAAACAACAGCGTGGTTTTTCCATCACCCGCATGTCCTGTGAGAATCATCAAACACGCGTTTTCACCGGTTTCAATACGGTTGGCTATGTATTGAGCTTCAGGACGTTCAACTTTAACCTTTTTAAAGTATGGATTGTTCTGCTGTGCTTCAGCAAGCGCGTTTTCGTTGTTTGCCTGTTCATTATGCAAGGTGTTAAGATAATCCACGAATCCATTATTTTCCATGTCTCTCACCTCAGTTGCAACATCTGTCCTATTTTTCACGCTACAGCAGCACTATTTGATTATGTACTGCAAATAGTGCTCATCGATTTGCACGATTTTTTGATTTGCGACAAAATCAGAGCTGGTCGTCAATATAGCGCAACGCATCATCTAATAGCCTAAAATCATCATCACTTGTGAAATACCCGATACTAAACCGAATCGTACCTGCCGGATAAGTACCCAAGAACTTATGGGCGAGAGGGGCACATTGCAATCCTGTCCGAACGGATACCCCATGCTCGCTTAAGAGATTGCCCGCAATATCACTGCTGATGCCATCAAAAAGACAAGAGACAATGCCGACATACTGCTGTTCAGGTGCGTTTCCGACAATAGTGATGAAATCATACTGCGATAATACTTCGAGTAGCTTTCGTCTATTTTCCTGTTCATGCTGGAAGATATTCTGAACTCCGATCTTCTGGCTCCATTGCAATGCAGCATTCAAGCCTGCAATGCCCGCAATATTAGAGGTGCCCATCTCGTACTTCTCAGGCAGACTATCCGGCATATCCTGATTAGCCGAATCATAACCAGTGCCACCAAAAAGAACAGGCGGCAACTTAATCTCCGGCTTCATCACAAATCCTGAGATGCCCGTGGGGCCATACAGCGTTTTATGACCAGCAAATACAGCAAAATCGAATGTAGTACGCCCTACATCACAGTCCGCGAGGCCTGCGGTTTGCGACATATCCAGCACCGTATAACTGCTATATGCCTTCGCCAAATCAAAAATTTCTGCGGCGGGGGCAATCAGGCCAATCACATTGCTGGCATGGCTTACGACAACAACATCAGGCTTGCAGTCATCAAACTGATAGCGAATTTTTTCCAGATCGTATTTCAGTTCCGGTGTTACAGAGAGCTGGTGAACTTTGATGCGCCCCAAATTTTCAAAGTGATGCAGTGTTCGGGTAACGGCGTTATGTTCAAAAGGGCTGATATAGAAGTTTTTCATGCCCATCTCACATAATCCTTGCAGGATAATGTTCAGCGCAATCGTGGCGGTCGGTGTAAAAATCACCTGCTTTGCAGGGCAGTGTAAAAGCTCTTGCAGCCGCGATCTTGTGTCTGCTACAAGTGCGCCAGCAGATTTGGCAATGCCATAATCGCCACGACCAACATTTCCTCCGCACTGACGATAGAATTCATTCATAAAGGAATAAACATCGTCAGGCTTTGGATATGTGGTAGCTGCATTATCAAAGTATGCCATAACGTTTTCTCCTTTGAGGTTTTAGCACAGCTCTCTTAACACGTCCATCAGGATTTGGCGTTTTTCCTGTTCAGAGACAGCCTGTCCCATGCCGCTAATCGCAGACTCAATCGCATTGTAAAGCAGCTTCCCTCGCTTGCTCGTTTCCACTTTATCAAAGCGTTTTGTTACCGTGCAGCCCGCTTCATCCTCATAAGTCAACTGATAACCATTGATGGATTTTGTTTCTGCTTTGGGTGTTTCCTTACGGAATCCCTCGGCGGTCGTTTTGTACTGCTTGATGCTCTCTAAAGCTGCAGTCTGCGTATTTGCATCCCAATCGCTCAGGTTCAAATCCGTTGCGAGCTTTGCAAGATTTAAGGTTAGGATATGCTCACTTGCCTCGCTATTCGCATAGAATAATTGCAGCATTCTATCGGTTCCGTCAGCAAATAATTGTTCGTGAATGGACGGGTCAAGGCGATTTGCCCATTCAACAACTACGCTCGGCAAAGATTTTCTGCTTAGAATTGCTTCGTCCTGCCCCTCACCGAAAAGTTTCTTGACTTCATCACAAAATGCAAGTTCTAACTGACCAAGCATCTGATCGTAGAAGAATTTAATCTCAGAAACCGCCTTTACAGTTTCCAAACTGCATTCTGTTCCTCCAGTAATAAGAGTGGGAAGCTTCTCAAATAACAAGGTATGGGTGCCAATGTTTTGCTTGAGCATCCGAATAAACTGACGCTTGAGCTTGTCAATCTGCTGTCCTTTGGGATCATATTTGGCTTCCTTGGCGTACTTGGGCAGCTCCATATACCAACGGTGCATGGCAGCTACAACATAATTGTAACCCGAAGCTGCTTTTTCGGCTTCAACAACATAATCCTTGAAAACATCTGCAAGGGCGTCAACATACTCGTCTTTTTCATTGTTCCAATCCAAGCACTGTAATGCAAAGTCTTGTGGTGCTGCTTCGATTTGGAGCAAGGTATCGTTGTTCAGCGGAACTTGAGAGAATTTATCGTAGATGATGATTTCTTTTTTGTATTCGTGGAATACAGCAGCAACATAGATAGGAACAAGTCCTCTCCGCAAGCCGATATA
>ENA-OUQW01002255-OUQW01002255.1-human-gut-metagenome-genome-assembly--contig:-NODE-2255-length-16748-cov-6.198766_pt1 | contig 16748 bp, 8 predicted proteins | sample MGYA00248464_ERZ548849 | MGnify/ENA primary metagenome ERZ548849 (study PRJEB26491, sample SAMN04978193) | human gut metagenome | host: Homo sapiens | study: EMG produced TPA metagenomics assembly of... | reverse complement strand
ATTTTCAGTCCTTTGCTCTACCAACTGAGCTATGGCACCGTTGTTTTGTTTAACGGGTGCAAAGATATGAATCTTTTTTGAGTCTTGCAATAGGCAGAGCTACTTTTTACTGATTTTTATTCTTCCAAAGAATTCCAGCCTTGTGCTTTTAGTTCGACTTCGCCTCCATCACGACCTACCAAGTAGTTACCGAGATCGGGTTTTGTAATATGACCGATTACTTTAACACCTTTCATTTCAGATACTTTATCATGATCAGTGAGAGGAACAGTGAAAAGTAATTCATAGTCTTCACCACCATTTAAAGCTGCAGTTACCAAATTCATATTAAATTGTTCAGCCATTGCAGCCGTCTGATAATCGATAGGAATTCTATCTTCATATACGCGACATCCGACATTACTTTCTTTTGAAATATGCAAAAGTTCGGAAGACAGACCGTCTGATATGTCCATCATTGCTGTAGGGATAATCCCCGCATGACGAAGCATCTCTATAATATCTTTACGAGCTTCCGGCTTCAATTGACGTTCCAACAGATATTCTTTGCCTGTAAAATCCGGTGTGAAATCTTTTTCACCTTTAAATATCCTTTTTTCGCGTTCTAATAATTGCAATCCCATATAAGCAGCTCCTAAATCCCCGGAAACACATATCAAATCCGTTTCTTGAGCTCCACTGCGAAGAACAACTTTGTCTCTTTCTCCTTCCCCAATACAAGTGATACTGATGCAAAGCCCTGTTAAAGAAGCAGAAGTGTCTCCTCCGACAATATCGACTCCATACACATCACAGGCCAACTTTAGCCCAGCATAAAAATCTTCTACATCCTCAACAGAAAAACGTTTGGAAATACCAAGTGATACAGTGATCTGCTTAGGCTGGCCGTTCATGGCATAAATATCGGAGAAATTTACAACAGCCGATTTATATCCGAGATGTTTTAAAGGTACATAAGTCAAGTCGAAATGAATACCTTCCAATAATAGATCGGTGGTGACAAGCACTTGTCTATCCTCATAGGAGAGGATTGCCGCATCATCGCCTACGCCCTTTATCGTACTATTATTCTTTATTTCAATCCTGTCAGTTAGGTGGCGAATCAAACCGAATTCGCCTAATGTTGATATTTCTGTCCTGTTACTCATATTTGTTTTGTAATATATTATTTTTGGGAAATGTGATAATATGTTTTTTTATTGTCTCATTAAAACTCTGCTCATTGTAAAACCTGATTACAATCGGTAGATAATATAAATATTTCTTCCAACTTTCCGGAACAAGAGGACTGTTTTTTAAACGTGCTGCATCTTTTTCTGTTACTAAAATCAATTTTCCAGGTGAAGTCATCTTTTCGAATATCACATCCAATTTCTTGAAATCTGACTTGCTAAACGTATGATGATCAGGAAAAACGACCGGCAACACTTTATTTGAATACTTTTCTGCCTCACGAATAAATGGAGTGGGAACTGCAATACCTGATATCAACAATATATCATCTTCTTTTCCAATATTTTTATGGTTTAAGAAACGAGCTTCCGAGGGGAATACAGGTTTGACTTCTCCATAAACGATGCTGGTAAAAAAAAGTAACTGGTGAGCCCGCAACTTCATATTTTCTTCAATAACACGAAAATCGATCGGCTTCATATCTTCGTCGCATTTAGTAACAACCACGATATCTGTTCGGTTTATATTACTTATCGGTTCTCTCAGGTGTCCGGTAGGCATTAGTTTATCATTATAAAATAAACGATGGTAGTCACTCAACACGATCGAAAGGGAAGGGTGCACATATCTATGTTGATATGCATCATCTAACAAAATTACTTCAGGTCTGTCTTTTTCAGGGAGGGATAAAAGATTTTGAATCCCCCGGCGGCGATTAGCGTCGACAGCGACAAGTATATCCGGAAATTTATTTTTCATTTGAAAAGGTTCATCTCCGATCTCCAAACTGGAACTTTCAGAATCAGCAAGAATAAACCCCGATGTTTTTCTTTTGTACCCTCGGCTTAATACTGCAATGCGATATTTATCTTTCAGTAAACGTATGATATATTCTGTATGGGGAGTTTTACCCGTTCCTCCTACAGATAAGTTTCCTATGCAGATCACAGGAATAGAATATTGTTCGGAATGTAAAATACCCCAATCAAAAAGTCGATTTCGCAACCATATCCCAATTCCATATAAAAAGGAAAGAGGAGCCAGGTAGGAATTAAGTTTTATTTTGTCATTTTTTTGCATGTAACTTCTTATCTGCTGACAAATATAGTTAACTTATCGGTGGCTGTCAGTTTTTTATTTGTTTATTTCAAAAAGAAGATACAATTTGAATCTCTTTGAAAGATAAGTTTGTGTTTATTCTGAAATATTTTCAGGGAGTTTGTGACTATACACATTTATTGTAGAATTAAGTCAATATCCGGATAAGATATCCGTCGTATCTTTGTTGTCTTCTTGATAATCTCTTGTAAATTATATACTTTTGCATTGTCCCAATTAACATGCTATGCCATGAATGTCAAAATAGAAGAAAGCTGGCGAAAACGCCTTCAGGAAGAATTTGATAAGCCATACTTTGAGCAGTTGGTCACATTTGTCAAGAACGAATACAGAAGCGCACATGTGCTTCCTCCCGGACACCAGATCTTCCATATTTTTAATGCCTGTCCATTCGAGAAAGTGAAGGTTGTTATACTTGGACAAGACCCTTATCCCAATCCGGGGCAATATTACGGAGTCTGCTTCTCCGTCCCGCAAGGAGTTCCCATTCCTGGATCACTGGCCAACATATTCAAAGAAATACACCAAGACTTAGGCAAACCGATCCCCACATCCGGCAATCTGGACCGTTGGGTAGAGCAAGGCGTGTTTCCTATGAACTCGGTCCTGACTGTACGGGCTCACGAAACCGGCTCACATCGGAATATGGGATGGGAAACTTTTACAGATGCAGTGATAAAGAAATTGAGCGATGGACGTGAGAATCTGGTATTCATGCTGTGGGGAAGTTATGCAAAAGAGAAGATCTCCCTTATCGACACCCATAAACACTTGGTGCTGACAACCGTGCATCCGTCTCCACGCTCTGCTGACCATGGTTTCTTCGGCTGTAAACACTTCAGCAAGGCGAATACTTTCCTCCAAAGCAAAGGTATTCAAAAGATTGATTGGTAAGAAGTACGAGTTCCGGACATCCGGATGTAGCCATTCCGGACATCCGGATGTAGCCATTCCGGACATCCGGGTGTGGAGAGCGGTAACATCCGGGTGTAGAAAGGCGGAAGATGGGCATGTTACCAAACTTTTCTGCTTGCTTTTCGTTCTTTTCCTACTTGTTTTAGTAAAAAAGGACCTTTATGTTGAGGGAACTATCTCCACACAGATGTATATCGGCACGGTTCCCTGCGTTTTTGTAAACAATACCGGCTACCCGTTTCAACGGCAGGTAGTGATACAAGTGTGATACAGGAATCCGGTATGTATCACTCCTTGCACACCATGTTTGTCAATGCTTGCAAAACAAAGTGTGATAGAGTGATAGAGAAACTGGATTATTGTGCAAGAGAGAACCGCAAACTGATACCGTAGTTTGAGTTTGAAGTCGGATAGGATGCACTCGATATCAACGGTTCATTGATCTGAATATCATAGAATGCACGGACCGTCAACGCACGGCTCAAACCGTAATCAGCCGAGAAGGAGATTGTCTTTGCGATGTTACCGCTAGTAGCCTGCGTCAGTTGCGTGTCGATTTTACGAATCAACGACTGCATCTTGTTGAACGAGAAATCAAGGCGAACGGTGAGGTCATTGCTGAAATCACGCGTTTTCTTCATCTTCAAAACCTTGTTGAACTCGGCATATTTGTAACCCAAACCGATCGTCACTTTCTTGGAAAGTGCTTCGACCAATTGGTAGGATGTCGTGTTCAGGCTTAAATTGCGGGTAGTCGAATAGTCCGCCCGAACCGTCACGTTATTCAACAGCGTCGCATCTGCACCCAACAAAGGACTAAACGCTTCGGTAAGGCTGACAGACGAAATCGAATAAGGAGACGATGGTGTCGGGTTATCGTTCAGAATCGACTGGATATATCCCAGTCCGTCCTGCCCGGCATCCACCCAATTCAAGAAGGATGTGAAAGCACCTACCGAATAAGAACAACGGTACTGGTGACTCAACGTCAAGCTCTTGAAATATTTCTTGACAGCCGGAATCTTGATCAAGCCGTCGTAAGTAACGCGCCAGTTAGGCAACATGCTCTTCAACGAAGGGAAAGCCGTCAAGCCTACCTTCTTCGGGTCCTTACCGGTATAAGCGGCCAGAAATGCAGGAATCAGGACATCCGCCGAATTCCGGTTGACGCCGTTCACATTATCTGTTCCCGGATTATAAGGCATTCCTCCCAAGCCTTTATCATGGATAAAGCCCACATCCGGATATTTCAAGCCGGAATACTTGCTTTCGATACGTTGGGCAATGATCTCGCGGTTTGCCAACAACTTGTCAAAAGCTTTCGAAGAATAGTTATTCATAGCATTGCCACTGCCTCCGAATGCGCTTCCCAACGCGATTGTCGTCATGGTAAAGTTTCCCCCCATAATCTCCGGCATACCTTCATACATAAATTGTATTTCCGTATTACGCGTATCGTTGCGAAGAGCCGTCAAGTCGATCTTCAATCCAGTGATCGGTTCGAGGTTCGCCCGTATATTCAGATTTTTCGTACTGGTCATGACTGCGGCATTCACGTCTCTCTCGGTATCCGTAATCAGCCAGCCTTTTTCATATGCCTCGTCTATATAGCTACGACGCACGTCACCGAACGCAAAACCGATCCCCGGGGAAAGTCCGAATGAAGAACGTCCCTGGCCAAAGATATCACCGATCTCCGGACGGAAACCGGGCAGCATCATACCGGCAGAGTTCGTAAACTGAATATTGAAACGGCGCACCATCATCAAAAAGCGGGCACTGTGTTCAACCGCCTTGTAAAGAAAATCCTCAGTAGGGGCCGGTCCCGGTATGATCGTCAACTTCAAGCGCACCGTGTCTTGGTTCAAAATCTTAACCTGTGCGAAGTTGATCGGCTTGAACTTGACTTTGTAGACACGCCCGTCCGTTCTTCTGGCCGTGATTTGCACCTTTTTCGTAAACATTCCATGCTCGACAACCGTAGCGCTGTCCGGACTCAAGACAATTTCTTTTTCCAATTTCGGCTTTTTCTTCTTCTCCGTTTTTTTAGCCGTAGTCCGGGTATTGTTAAACTTCTGGTTGATCTTCTTCAAATATTTGTTTTTGTTGTAGAGAGATAACAGGTTCAAGTTCGCCTGCAAATCGAACTGACGCTGGTTCTTGATCGTATTACCCATCTCGATATCTTCGCTTACCGTCGCTCCACGATCCCAGTTGTAAGTAGCATTGTAGCTCAAAGAAGCATTGGTCCAATCCAGAACCGGGATCAGCTGCAACGGCAACTGCCAGGTCGCCATAAACTGCTGGTCATACTTCATCGGGGTTCCCAAGTCAGCGATGCTCTTCTTCACGGAATCTTTCCATAACTGGTAACCGTCCGGGTTCAGTTCCTTATTCACCTGCACATACGGTTCTTCGATACGGGCATTCGTACCGGAACTGAACGTTATGTTCAGGTTATTCGTAAAAGCCCAGTTCAAACTGAAAGCACGGTCCCAATAGAAGTTCTGGCTGAATGTCACCGGAATATCGTTAGTGACACCTGTTGCTGCTCCTGTCAGGTCGCGTAATTTTATTTCGTAATAATTACGCATCATGGCCGTCTGGAAGTTGATAGACGGGGCCACATTAAACGCCAGTTGTTTGGCATAGCGCGTATAACCGTTGTTTTTCTTCAATAACTTATCGAATGGCTTGATCGGCTTGACATAAGGCACATAGCTATAGGCAAAATTAGCACGATAGTCTTTCGTCGTTTCATATTCCGTTTCCGGATTTTTCTTATCATTAATACTGTACGAATATCCGAGTGTAAAGTTTGCCGGATCATAAGGCATCGGATTCTTACTCTTGATATTCACACGCACGTTATTGAATGAAACACTCTTGATAACCGTCCTATCTTGAGAATAATCACGGATCGAATCCTTCTCAGCCTTTGTTTCTGCCTTATCGATAGCATCCTTCAGTTTGACATCCTGATCCAGCGGATTGTATTTCGGATCATATGTTTCTTTCGAATAGGCATAATAGAACGGGATGCTGACTTGCGCCTTTTCCGGAAACAGTTTACCCAATTCGATAGAGGTCGCCACGTTATACTGTTTGAAGTCCTCCATCCGGCGTTCATTCAAAGACTGGTCAAGAGCACCAAAGCCGGCCGTTTCGATACGTCCACCCACATTCACCGTTCCCAAGTCGGAAAGCGCAACATTCAAATTCGCATTAGCAGCCCACCCACCTTCTTCATTGAAGTCGGTCAGGCGCAATTCGTTCACCCAAACTTCCCCGCTCTTCAACTTATTACGCACGTTACGCACACCGATCATGACTGTCTTCACTTCGGAAAGACTCGGATTGCCTTTGACACGGATCGTATTACCATCGTTGTCCGGATCCCTACCAGAATAGACAGTCTGGAAAGACACTCCATTCGTACCGGACCGTTTTTCCCGGTTACGCTCCAGTTTCAGGTCCGTCAGAATCTCCAAACGGAAATTCAACATGTTTTCTGCCGGCCAAACGATTTTCTGGTGTTCCGAATTGTTATAGTTATACTCCCCGTGCGGAGTCAATTTCAACGGTACTTCATATTCGTAATAGTTATTCTTATAGTCCGATCCCAGGCGGATAAAAACAGCGAGATCGCCATCTGCAAGATCGTTTACATCCAATTTCGGAGCCTCGGCATGTGTAAACAGTTGCAAGCGCTTATACTGCCGCAAATCATAATTCGTATTCTTATACACGGCACGTGCATCTTGAGCGGCAAGGTCCGTTATCTTTAAAGAAAGCGCCTGTTCGTTCTCCTGACGAATCTGAGGCTGGCTTGGATCCAGTACACGGCTGACGCCCGGGGGCAATGTATAGCTGACCGGATCCCTGTCACTGTTTTCCTCGATATTGACAGTCGAGACTTCCAATTTACCCTTCACTGCGGGCGGCATCTTCGGATCGGACAAATCCTGCTCGTAGGATCGCCATTCTCCGCGTACCAATTGCAGAGTACCGAAGCGCAACACGACCGATTCCTTAAATCCTGTCATATACATACGCATGAAACGAATCGTCTTGAAATCATTGATTGCCCCCACACGACGCTGATATTGTTTTACCGGAATCTTAAATTGATACCAGGTAACGGATTCTGTCGTACCATCCGCCAATCTTACTGATGAAGTACGTTTATCCGCAATGAAGTTTTCACCGACAACCGTATCCTGCGGAGTTATCCTGACTTTGTATTCGAAATATTTTTCATTTTTATTCAGAGTATTGTCCTGATTGATGTCTTCTACATCAGGCACGGTCTTGGAAGAAGTGCTGTAGCGCTCGCCCGAATCGTTAATATCTTTCGAGTTTCCTTCCGTTCCATTATAGCGTTTGTAACGTGTTAAGATATCCACCTCCTGAGAATCATAGTCCGAACCACGAAAATAGTGGAACTTGTCACCGGCCGGATCAAAGAAAGGGGACAGCTGTAACGGGTCGTTCTCCATCTCGGTTAGGGTTACCACATTCAATTTCTGGCGTAATTTATTCAGATAATCCTGGTAAGCCGGATATTCCTTTTCTTCATCCGAGGATAAACCGTTCAGGCCGACATCCTGCAACAGACGTGCACCTGCCGTATTGTCGAAGGCATAAACTGTACTCTGCTGTTTTGGAACCTTACCCCAAACAGTATAATCGACCTTAGACGTATCGCCATCGATTGGCAATCCGTTTTCGAAGAACTTCTTTTCATCCTTCAATATGTCTTCCGATATCTCACCCAAATTAAAATACAGATCCCCCCCTGTTGTCTGACGATCATAAATGAACGGATCGAGCATCCAAAATTCGATATATTCGACATTCGCCGTCTCAAAGTCACTCTGGTCTATCTTTCGCATCATTCCACCGAAACGCTTTTCCGGGTTTTGCAATGTTCCGTCAGGATTAATATTATCGGCATCCAAGTTATACGGTCCGCGTTCCTGCGGATAGTAAGCCATGTTCAGAACTGTCAACGTATTACTTTCACTCATGCTTTGCTGCCGTTGCGGGAACAACTCTCTCGTCTCGATAGCACGGACATAATGGTTGGACAAATCTTTTGTCGTAATATATTTCGGACGCAAAGAAGAATTTTTACGCGTAAACAATCCGTCGATCGTGTACCAAGCGAGCAAAGCACGACTTTTCCCGTAATCGATATTATTGGTCAGTCCAGCTTCCGGGAACAATTGAGGCGTACCATCGTCATAAGGCACACTGGACAACTGCCAGGGATAAGGGTCGGAGAGGTCAAAATTGCTCTGTGTCGACTCGAAGTCATCCAGATACGAATATCCACCCGTGTTCTTGTTTTCGTAATGCCCGGCAATCAAATGAGCGAACTCCGCATTGAAAGATATCTGGCTGGGTTTGCTTAGGTTCAGCAACGGCAGCTTGTCGAACATATTGGTAAGCCACTGACTCTCGCCCTTATAAGCCATATTGACACCCCAGAGCGTATTCTTTATCGCTTCGTCGCCCATCGTCGTCTTGGTGGTCAACGGCATTTCGGACATGTGCATGATGGTAGCGCCTACCATCAGATTCGAGTTGAACTGATAGTTCAAGTCCAATCCCATCATGGTCTTACGCTGCATGTTATAGGCTGTCTGGTTTTCCAGCGAGACGCTGACCGGCGTGCCTGCAGAAATAATACTTTCGTTCAGGATCGTTACCACGCCGGAAGTATAGTCAACAGTATAATCTACATTCTCGGTTAATATCGCTCCTCCAGCCGTTACTTTCACTGAACCTCGCGCTACGTTGGAAGCTCCCAACTGTATCTCGGCACCCGAAGAGGCTTTGTATTCCCCCTCCAGTTTGAACTTATTCTTTTCAGCAATCTGTCTGGCGACAGTCAATGTCGAGTCGTAGAGTTCCTGGAATACATATTTGTCAGCAATCGCATCATTGTTAATCTTTTTACGCAGATAGGAACCGAATGGTTCCACACTTGGAAAAATAATTTTCCCATTATCGGCAAGGACGGTCACACCTTCAATAAAGTCGTATATACCATCCGGATGCGGCTGATTGTTGGAATCATAGCTATCCAGGTTCAGCACTCGTAACAAGATTTGGTTGGCAATCGCCCCTTCCGGCAAATAGTTGACATACGTACCGGTTGTATCGCTTTGATACATGATATTCAACTTGAACTTCTCTTTTTGGACAGAGTAAGCTCCTAATGAATAGATATTTTTCATCATCAGGTCCCAAAAAGGCATATCAGGCGACATGGTAATTCCTTTCAACAACTTCACATACAGGCAAGAGGCAGCCGATGAAGGGTTGTCAGTCGAGAACTCGCCAACCTGATAAGTCTTTCCATCCGAATAAGTATAATTGTAAGCGACAGCCAATACCTCATCTGCCTGCAACTGTGTTTTCAGCGAGATATACCCCAACTTCGTATTGACCGTATATTCGGACGCATCCAGCAAACGAGCGCTTTCCACTTCTTCATACTCCGTACCGTTAACAAAAGTTCCTCCCAACGCCTGATTTACCGTGCTGATATCACGAGCACCGGTAAATTGTTGGTTAAGGGTATTATATAATGTATTCGTATTATTATAGGGGATAGACAGCGCCCCCGAAGGAGAAACGACCGCCGTATTCGAAATATTATCATGCTCGGCCAGATCGGCAAAAGCGACCACGTTACGCGCCTGGTCATAAGTAGCCCGTTTGTTTGTCACCCAAACTTCCACCTTGCTGATCGTGACGGGAGAGGAAATCGTATTCAGGTTCTTCACCGCCTCATCATAGCGGTCGCGAAAATAGTGTGACAGGAAAAAGTGACGATTCTCGTCATACTGGTCAATCGTCAATTCGAAAGGTTTTGTCTGCACGCCCCCTTTAGAACTGACCGTTTTCGATTCCGACTCCTGCTGTGCAAACAACGCATTGACTCGCAGCTTCCCGAACTGGAGATCCGCTTTCATACCGAACAGGGCTGCTCCTCCGTTGATTAGGGAGTTACTGGTTGTCATACTTACATTTCCGGCTTCCAGCGACTTGATAATTTCATCTTCCTCCCCGGTATAAGCTAATTTCAGTTTTTTGGAGTCGAAATCAAAAGAAGTTTCGGTATTATAGTTCATATCGAAATTCACTTTGCTACCAACCGATGCCTGTACATTCAATTGAACATTCTCATCGAAATTAAAGAAGGTACGGTTACGAGCACGTTCCGGCAAAGAGGGATTTTTGGTTTTATTCTGCTTCAAGCCTAACTCCACTTCGGCCGAACCTTGCGTTTTCACCCGGACACCGCCCGGCCCAAAGATACGTTCCGCCGCACCGATATTGAACTGCATATCAGCTAAGTTGAACTGCTTATTAGCCGCCTTTTGAAATTCTTCCTCGTTTTTCTGGCGATAGTAGGATTGAACGGATTTTTGGAAACTATAATCCTGGTATTCCTCAGGAGTCAACGAAATAGGAGTAGTCAGATCGGCATCACCTAACTTGGTACGGACTACATATGTCCCGGTTCTGATATCATATTCGACCACTGATTTCACGTTATCCGGCGTCTTCAAGTCAGCAGGTGACTGCTTGGTAAGATCCTGATATTCTTCAGGGACCGTCTTAGCTACCGGAAAGCGGGTGCGCACCTTCGGCACCGTATCATCCGGAACGACCGGCTGTTCAGTATCCGGCAACGACATCTCATAGGCCAGAAAATCCGTATTCATAGAATACAGACCTGCACCAAACAGTAGAATTGTTATCCAGAGTATAAATTTCAGTGTCCTTCTCATGTTAATTGACAATTGACAACAGACAATGACAACCGACAATTCCAAATTCTCCTAAATTGCCAATTGCCAATTATCCATTGCTTAAAGCATTCTTAGGGCTGTTTTAATGACCTGCTCGACAGCCAGTGCAGGCGAACCTTTCAATATCGAGTTAACCGCCTTTTGCGAAGCGGCCTTCTGGAATCCAAGCATAACCAATGCCGCCACTGCTTCTTCTGTGACAGCACCACTGGCAGCGACAGAAGAGGAGCCACCTGTCACTGTCATTCCCTCTATCGGCTTTACCTTGTTTTTGAGATCAACTAGAATACGTTGAGCTGTTTTCAATCCGATTCCTTTGACTGACGTCAGAGCTGTTTCGTTCTTATCTGCAATCACCCGGATCAATTCGGATGGTGACAGGGAAGAAAGGATCATCCGGGCAGTATTGGGACCGACTCCCGACACGGAAGTCAACATCAGAAACAGTTCGCGCTCATCTTTTCCTGCAAAGCCAAAAAGCAAATGGGCATCTTCACGTATTACTTCGTACACGTAAATCTTCCCGGTCGGTTTCCCATTATAAAAAGTATATGTATTCAAGGAGATATTCAGTTCATAACCGATTCCGGCACATTCCAAGATCATCCTGGCCGGTGTCAGTTCTACTATCTCTCCCTTGATATATTCTATCATGTATCTTACGTCTTTATGATTCGCACCTATTATAACGCAAAATTAGACAAAAGCGTATATCCGAACTATCTTTTTTAGTATTATTGTTTCCAAAACCCCGGCAACAAGATTGTCAGCACCGTAAAGATCTCCAAACGTCCGACCATCATCAGAAAAGACAAGAACCATTTCGATACCACCGGAACATCAGCATAGTTTCCGACCGGTCCCAGACTACCAAGTCCCGGTCCAACGTTACTGATCGAAGAGATAGTAGCCCCGATCGTCTCCTCAAATCCTACCCCATCGATCATCAGCACCATACAGCTGACAAATATTAAAGCAATATAGGCAAAAGCGAACGCCAATACCCGGTGGACGATATCACCAGAAACAGCATGCCCGTTCATTCGTACCGGAATAATGGCATGTGGATGCGTCTGCTTCTTAAACTCATTAAAGAGGTTCTTGGTCAAAATCACAAAACGGCCCATTTTCAAACCTCCACAAGTAGAGCCAGCACAACCACATACCACCATCAGAACTAGCGCTAACAGCCAGAAAAACGGTCCCCACGGAATATAATCGACCGTTGCAAACCCACATGTAGACACCAATGTCACGACCTGGAATACCGTTTGCCTAAAAGCTGTACCAAAATCGTCCACAATTCCTTTATACATGATCCAGACTGTCGATATTGCCGTAATAATCAGTACGAACCAGAAAAACCAGCGTGTTTCTTCATCCGCAAATAACTTCTTGGGCCTACCGTTAAAAAAGAAATATATCAAAGTAATATTGGTCGCACCGATAAACATAAAAATCGTAATTATATATTCGATATAGGCAGAGTCCCAGTAAGCGATACTGGCATTTTTCGTGGAATAGCCACCTGTAGAAATACAAGTGAGCGCATGATTGACAGCGTCATACAAGTCCATTGGACCCGCCCATAAAAGACCAATAAGGATAATGGTCAGGAACAAATAAACTCCCCACAGGCGCTTGGCCACCTGGGTAACACGCGGACGGAAACGTTCGTGCGTGATACCCGGAGTCTCGGCATTGAACATCTGGGTAGCCCCACCTCCGATAATAGGCATCAGCGCTACGGTAAACACGATCATTCCAATACCGCCCTGCCATTGCGTAAGGCTCCGCCAAAACAATATCCCGTGCGGAAGTGCTTCGATATCGGTCAATATGGTAGAGCCTGTCGTCGTAAAACCGGACATCGTTTCGAAATAAGCATCCGTCACATTATCTATATAGCCACCTAAATAGAATGGTAACATCCCCAAAAGGGAGAAAAGAGCCCAAGTCAATGTAACAGTCAGCATCCCTTCCCTGCGCCCGGCCGTATGTTCATTGGCTCGTAGTCCGATCAGCATAAAAAGGACTCCCGTTCCGAACATGATACCACTCGACTGAAGAAGCGGATAGAAGTCATTTCCTTCATATAAGAAAGCGACTGCCGTTGCAGCCAGCATAAACAACGTCTCAAGGATGAACATCATCCCTAACATCTTAATTATAAAACGAATGTTCAGCATAATATGCTATTAACAATTGACACATTGAACAGAGAAAAGAGACAACCCTGAGTTGTCCATTGACAATTAATTAAAGTAGTCCTCCAATTTACGCATAGCCGTATCCAAACAGAACACCACAACGTGGTCATAAGCTTGGATATGTGTATCACCCTTGATCATCATAGGCTCACCGTCACGAATCAATCCGCCCAACGTCAAATCTTTCGGAAGATTCAGATCTTTTACCTGCTTACGGGTAATTTTCGAATCGGGACGAGCAACAAGTTCCGCCACATCTGCATTGGCAAAAGTTAAACACTTCACGTTCGACACGTCTGCATCCAACAGGAATTGGTAGATATGGCTGGCAGCAATCAGTTTCTTATTGATAACCGAGCCGATGTCCATGCTCTCCGCTAAAGGTATGTAGTCGATATTTTCGATCTTGGCGATAGTCTTGAATACTCCGGCGCGTTTAGCAGCCAGACAAGCCAAGATGTTCGTACTCGAATTATCCGTCAGTGCGATAAATGCCTGTGCATCTTTGATCCCTTCCTGCATCAACAGATCGGTATCGCGTCCGTCTCCATTGATGATCAAGACATTTCCAGGGACAACCTCAGCTATACGGTGACTCTTTTCTTTGTTAGTCTCGATTACTTTTACACGGATATTGTTCGGAAGGTACTGGCAGGTACGGATCGCAATACGGCTTCCTCCCATAATAATGACTTTCTTTACTTCGGGGTCTCGCTTGCCCGCATGCAACCGGACGTCTTCGATATGGCTTTTAGTCGTTGTAAAAAAAACGATATCTCCCGATTCTATACGATCCGTACCACGGGGAATAATGGTCTCGTTCTGCCGTTTGATGGCAACGATATGATAGAGTTTCTGTTCGTTCAGTAATTCGGACAGATGTTTGTTCACAAGTCGGGAATTATCGCGCACCTTTACACCGATCAGAATCAGAGCGCCTCCGAACAACTCCCAGTATTGCCGAGTCCACGGGCGTCTGACAGCCGTAACAATTTCTTTGGCTGCCAGCATTTCCGGGTAAATCATGGAATCGATCCCCATTTTTTCAAACAGTTCCTTGTTTTTAGGGAGCAAATATTCGTAATTGTTGATACGCGCCAACGTCTTATGTGCTCCTAATTTAGAAGCCAGAATGCTGGCTGCCACATTGGTCGTTTCTTCCGGCGTGACACTGACAAACAGGTCAGCCTTTCTGATACCGGCTTCTTCCAGGTCCCGAATGGATGTCGGATTACCCACCATAGGAAGGATCTCCATGCTTGAATTCGTGAAATTCAAACGTTCCTCATTCGGATCCATCAGGATAATATCCTGCTTCTCCTGTGATAACATTTTTGCCAGGTGGGTTCCTACTTCACCGGCTCCGGCTATAATAATTTTCATTTTATATAATAGATTAATTATAAGGATATATATCCTCCGATAACCATCTTTTTTATTTCTCCTGCAATACTTTTGGCATCCATACCACACAGCTTATACAGTTCGGGAATCGATCCATGTTCGACAAACTCATCCGGCACACCAATCCGTTTTACCTGAGGAGCATATCCGTTATCAGCCATAAATTCCAAAACAGCACTGCCCAGTCCACCTTTGATTACGCCGTTTTCAACAGTGATGACACGACTGAACCTCTTACCGACTTCATGCAGCAGTTCTTCATCCATCGGTTTTAAAAAAATCATATCATAATGGGCAATCGATATACCATCACTTTCAACCTCCTTTATGGCCTTTATCACTTCGTTGCCAATAGGTCCAAGTGACAAGATCGCAATATCATCCCCATCACGAAGTTTCTTGCCTTTCCCGATCGGAAGGATATGCATCTCATTCCTCCAATCTGCCATCTCTCCCTTACCGCGTGGATAACGGATCACAAAAGGGCCGTTACATTCCTTATACCCGGTATACATCAAATTCCTTAAATCCAGTTCGTTCAAAGGAGATGAAATAACCAAGTTCGGGACTGGACGCAGATAAGCGAGGTCGAACACCCCGTGATGGGTCGCCCCGTCTTCGCCTACTAGACCGGCACGGTCCAGACAGATTACCATATGAAGATTCTGAAGTGCAACATCGTGTATCACCATATCGTATGCCCGCTGCATGAAAGAAGAGTAGACATTGCAGAATGGGATCATTCCCTCTTTGGCAAGTCCGGCAGAGAAAGTTACCGAATGCCCTTCGGCAATCCCGACATCAAACGCCCGTTTCGGAAACGCTTTCATCATATAAGTCATAGAACAACCTGTCGGCATAGCAGGAGTGACTCCCACGATCCGTTCGTCCTGTTCGGCCAGCTCGACAAGGGTATGTCCGAAAACATCCTGATAAAGTTGGGGTTCGTTCAACTTATGGACAATGATCCGTTCTCCTGTTTCTTTATTGAACAGCCCTGGTGCATGCCATTCCGTTGCCGACTTTTCAGCAGGCTTGAATCCTTTGCCTTTTTTAGTTTTGATATGTAATAGTTTCGGACCTTCCATATCCTTTATATCATTCAGAACCTTGATCATATAACCGACATCATGCCCGTCGATCGGACCAAAGTAACGGATGCTGAATCCCTCAAACAGATTATGTTGTTGAGTAAGCAATGCTTTCAGACTATTGTTAAAACGAAGGATATTTCCCCGACGGTCATTATTGATCAGTTTCATCTTCCGCAATCCGCGGTACACATCATAACGCATTTTATTATATGCCTGGCTGGTTGTGATATCCACTAGATACTGGCTCAATCCACCGACTGCGTGATCTATAGCCATGTCATTATCATTAAGAATGATAAGCAGGTTGTTTGGATTAGCCGACGCATTATTCAGACCTTCAAATGCCAAACCACCCGTCATAGCTCCATCACCGATCACAGCTATTACATGCCTGTCTTTTTCCCCTTTCAGCGCAGAAGCGACCGACATACCCATAGCCGCCGAAATGGAATTTGAAGCATGTCCGGCAACAAATGCGTCATAAGGGCTTTCCAGAGGATTAGGAAATCCACTGATTCCTTTAAATTTTCGGAGCGTATGAAAAGCCTCTCGACGTCCAGTCAGTATTTTATGACCATACGCCTGATGCCCCACATCCCATACAATACGATCATAGGGAGTATTAAAAACATAGTGTAGTGCAACCGTCAGCTCTACTGTACCGAGACTTGCCCCTAAATGTCCCGGATTCTCCGATAGTACATCTATTATATATTGACGCAACTCTGCACATACCTCTCCCAATTTATCGGGGGACAACTTGCGCAAATCCTCCGGGTAATCAATGGAATTTAATATGTGTTCATCCTTGCATTCTGTCATAATCGCTATAATTTTGTGGCAAATGTAAAGAATTAACGGGAGATAAAATAGTTTTAGTATGTCATTCTTTAGCAGTATGACACAATTAAACCGCTTCTTCTCCTTTCCCTATAATCAAATTTAATCCCATATCATCTACCTTGTAATCCCGTTTAACCAGTTCCATGAGGTATTTAAGGCAA
>ENA-OUQW01002248-OUQW01002248.1-human-gut-metagenome-genome-assembly--contig:-NODE-2248-length-16778-cov-23.311368_pt1 | contig 16778 bp, 20 predicted proteins | sample MGYA00248464_ERZ548849 | MGnify/ENA primary metagenome ERZ548849 (study PRJEB26491, sample SAMN04978193) | human gut metagenome | host: Homo sapiens | study: EMG produced TPA metagenomics assembly of... | reverse complement strand
CCGTGGGAAGTTCCTCCTTTCTCCGCCATGATACAAAAATACCGCCCGTAGTCTCGTTTGGGCGGTACTTTGTGTAAGATTGGCAGTCCATTATTAAGTTTTTTATTATGTTCCCTTTGTACACCGTTGCAAGATTTAATCTTTGAACAGTTAGCAAATATGTCTATATACAATAACGTGTTGCTGGTTTTGCCTTTTTGTTTATCTCTTATTGGTGGATATATCATTGATCGCGAATATGCTCAAAACACGCAAAAAAATTTATTGACTATACCTGTACGTTGGAGCCATGTTATCCTTGCAAAAGTTTTAGTTATGGTTACTCTTTCAATATGGATAGGGTTATTTTCAAGTATCGCTTTAGTATTGGCTGGCTTAATTTTGAATTGCTTGGAAATGGAGGCTATGGTTATTTGCAAAGCTATCATTTCAAACATTGTTTCATCAATTTGTGTTTTTGTCGGAACTCTCCCGATTATTTTATGGTTTTCTAAATCAAGAGGTAAATATTTGTGGGGAGCTACTATATCATTGTTACTCGGAGTATCGGGGATTTTTGTAGCTAATGGAATGGCCGTAAATTGGCACCCTATAACATACTGTCTTTCATTTATACAATGTGATACAGTGAATACTACCATATTGAAAATACCATTTTCCATCTTTGCGACTGCCCTTTACTTGCTTTTTTCTTTGATGATATATACAGCAATATACAGAAAGCAAGAATATCTTGTTGTCTAAAAAGATGCTCATTTTCATATTCATTATGATCTGCCCAGCGGCAGAAAAGAAAAAAACCGCTGCTGGGCAGACCCATTTCCACGCGCAATTTATCATTCACTGGCGGCGGTTTTGAGAAATCAAGGCCGCCGCTTTCTTTCTGTCCCCAGCAGTTAAAGGCATGACGGCCCACAGGAGGACGCCGCCATGCTGTTTTGCTATCACTATGATTTAATCCACTTCTACCGCTTAAAAAAAGCCTTGCCCCTCCGCAGGAAAATTCCGGCCATGAGTATGAACTATACCATGTAAACAAACAACAAAACATTTCAAATCGCCGCCCGGTAGGTTTACGACCTGCCGGGCGATTTTTGTCGATTTTCGCAGATTGCCATTTCCGGCACAAATTCAGATGGAAAAGGAGGCGGTCAACAGACCGGGGCCAGCATAGGCCCCGGACAACTAACAGGAGCATCCTGCTCACTCCCCACGGAAAGGGGGTGAGAAGATGAAAGTTACCCCTGACGATTACGGGAGGCGCTGTCAGTTTGACCATTTTTGCAAGCTGGTGTTGTACCATGAAGCCGTTGACTACTTCCAGGAAAGGAAGCGCCAGCGTGACCGGGAAATGTCCTTTGAAATGCTGCCCCTTTCCGAACCGGACACGCTCTGTACGACAGATCAGTACCCCAGCGACAGTTTTCTATTTCCGGCCTATGGCTGTGAGCTTCAGATCAGCGACGGGCTTTTGGCCGCTGCCTTTGCCAGCCTGCCCCAGCCGGGACAAAGCATCCTGATACTGCATTGTGTCCTGGAGCTGACGGACGGCGAGATCGGCGCAGTGGTGGGAATGTCCCGCAGCGCCGTCCAGCGGCACAGGACTAAGGCACTGGAAACCATGAGAACAAAACTGACGGGAGGTATTGCAGAATGAAGCAGGCCAGATACAGGGAGCCTTTGCCCCTTTCGGTAATCGAGGCGGCCCGCGCCGGTGACGCCGGGGCCGTGGAACAGGTCTTGCAGTATTATGACGGCTACATAAACAAGCTCTGTACCCGGACGCTCTACGACGGTTGCGGCCAGCCCCATGTATGCGTAGACGAGTACATGAAGCACCGCCTTGAAAACAAGCTGATTTATGCGATTGTCTGCAACAGCAGATAGCAAAGCGCCGGGCGCGGCGGCCATGTGGCCGCCTGCGTCCGGCGTCTTTTCTTTTGCCTGTTCCTACGCATTTAGAACCCCTCTATGGCGGCAACGGGATAAAGAATACCGCCGCCCCTTCAACAAGGCCGGGAAAGCCCCGGAATTGCGGAAGTTTCAGCCCCTAAATGCGTAGGAAGATAACGGGCTTACTCGTCTTTTTTATCATCGTCAGCGGCATCCTGGGTATGTTCCGGCAACGCCGCCGCATCCTCTACAATGTCGGTGACAAGCTGCCGAAAGTCAGCAGCGTTTTGGGAAGTAATCACCGGCCTGCCGGTTTCCGCTTCAAGTGTTTTCCGGGCAATTCCGGCGACCCTGCCGCCGCGCCGGGCGATCTTCTGGCTTTCCGAAAATCCCTGGGGCTGTTCCGCTTTGGAAATATCCGTGGTGGATGCTTCGGCAAGCATTGTCAAGACCAATTCCAGATTGCTCATGTTGTCACGGAGATTTTCTTTTTTCAGACCTTTCAGCCGCTTATATTGCCCGGTACTCATACCGGCCCAAGCGCGGGTGATTTCATCGGTGAGTATGGCGTATTCCTTGCCTTTTTCCACGCCACGCCTTTTCCATTCGTCCGTCAGCTCATTGCGGATGCGGATTGCTAAAAGCCGCTGGTGTACCCATTCCTCGGAATAGCCCTTTTTCAAATAGGTTTCCAAGGCCCGGTCAATGGCCTGTTCCGGGTCAATCGTTTCTTCGATACGTTCCCGGCCCACCATTGCTAACCAAGCCTTAAACGGTTCGGCTTTCGGAGAGGGAATGGACTGGATAATGCGTAAAAGCTGTTCCGTATCGGCAACATCGGTCAAACGCTTTTTGCCATCCGGCGCTGTCATTTTCAACTGTACGATTTTTTCGTACACTTCAACTGCGCCCTCGGCTTTCAGCTTCCGCTTTAAGTCGCTCCAATACCGCCGCGGGTTTTCTGTGCCGGTCAGGACGGAAATCACATCCACAATGGAAAAATACCATTCTTCCCGTTCTGCGTCCCACGCAGTACGGATTTGCTTATCTTCAAATAGTTGGATGGCGTTGTTGTCTTTGGCTTCGCTCATAACTATGTACCTCTCTTTCACAGGGGATAAGTCTATTTTACTTTATCCGCTGTCAAAAATCTACCTGTATCTACATTTTCAGCGTTCCGATTTCACAGGCTGCCAGTATCGTTTTCGCTGTCGCTCGGCTTCCTTGCGGCGGCGCATCCGTTTGGCACAGGCCCCGCAGTATTTGGCCCGGTTGGACTTCGGCACAAATGCGGCCCCGCACTCACAGCAGCGTTTCACTTCGTCCCGGTCTTTCGTGATTTCGGCGTACAAGGCCGCGTCCAGCGGGAGGACGGCGGCCCGGAACCACCGGCACAGCAGCGAATAGGAAATGCTCTGCACACAAATACATTCTTCCCCGTCGTCCAGCAGGAGGCAGTTGCCGTCACAGTAATTACAGCACTCATGCGTCAGCCTACGGGCCTTGCGGTATTGGCGGTAATTCATTCTCGGTATGTTCATCGTTCTTGCGTCCACTCCTTTCCCGGCGTCACCCGCAAAATGCCGTCCACATTCTGCTTGATGATGCCGTATTCCTGCATCTGCTTTTTCGCTTCGCCGTACTGTTCATACAGCCGTTCCTTTTCCTCGGCCAGCCGTTTGTACTCGGCTTTTAAGGCGTACAGATCGGGGAGCTTCGTCACTCCCTGTTCCTTTAGGGCCTTTGCCGCAGCTTCATACAAGATCAATGTGCTTTCATGCTCGCGCCGGAACTTCGCTTTGTCCTTTGCCTTTCGGTATTCCAGGGCCACGGGCCGGAGCTGCTTGTAGGTGGAAATATTCTTTATCAGCACCGCCATATCTGCAAGCCGGTGTTCCACGGCTTTTAAGGCAGCGGCGGCCTCGTCGCTGGCGGCGGTGATCTCGGCCACCTTGCTTTCCAAATCCGGGTAGGTGTCTATCCCGTGTTCCGTCAGAAAATTCAGCGTCTTTGCGGCCTGCTTCAAGTTGTGGAGCTTCGCCCACTTCTCATAGCCCGCCGATTGCTGAACCTTGATGTTGTTTTCCAGATCAATTCGCAGGGAAATTCCCTTGCGCTCTTTGGGCGCTCTTGTGATAACGCGGCCCTTGATACGTTCTTTGATGGCTTCCTCGGTGTAGGCTTCCCCCAGCGTTTTGCAGCGGGTAAAGCGTTCCTGTCCGGGGGCGCGGAACGAAATAAATTTGCCCGGTTTGATCTCATAGCCCTGCGCCCGCATGAGCCGCAGGAAGTCGTCAAAGTCTTTGGCCTGCGGGATGGCAGCATCAATGGCGGCTTTCAGCTTCGCTTTCCAGCTCGTCCCTTTCCGCTGGGCGTCCCACTCGGCGTAGCTCTTGCCCTTGCTCTGGCCTGGCTTCACCACGGACAATCCGTTTTCCTTACAAAGCCTGTCACTGGTGCGCCGGATGTAGGCATAGCTCTGTTTATTGGAAATGTACTTGCGCTGATTCACCATATCCACGGCACAAAAAATAATGTGATTATGAACGTGTCCTTTGTCTATGTGGGTTGTCAGCACATAGGGATATTTTCCTTGCAGCACTTCATCGGCAAGCTGCCTCCCGATCTCATGGGCCTGTTCCGGCGTGGCCTCGCCGGGGGCAAAGGACTGTATCAGGTGATGGGCCAGATTGTTGCCCTTTTGGATGGCCTGCACCAGCAGCATGTCAAATTCAATGTCCGCTGTTTCATAGGAGCAGGCAAAGGAGGACACCAGCATTTTGTCGTCGGTCTTGTCCGGGTTCTCGATGTAGTCCAGGGCTTTTTTCAGCGTTGACTTGATAGGATGTATCTTTGTAACTGCCATATCTGCGCCAGCGCCCCCTTTATGTCCTCGATGTCCTGCGCGTACACCGGCCCCATGCTGTTGAGCCGCTTTGCAATCTGATTGACGTTGACGCCGATCTTCTGTATCTCGGCGGTCTGTGCCCGGATGTCGGTAGTGTCCATGTTGACGATATAGCCGTCAATGAGCATCTTCCGGGCGTAGGCTGAAAAGTTTTTCGTATGTAGCAGCGCCATTTTCTGTTCAATCAGCTCCCGTTCCTCCGGCGTCACGGGAACGCGCAGCACAATCTTTCTGGTTCTGTTTACCATGTTTCACCGTCCTTTCCATTCAAGGGGTTTGGGGACTTCCCCAACAAGCAAAACGGACGCGGCCCGGCAGGGGCGGGACGGGCCGTTTGTTCGGGAGTGTGGCTACACTCCCTATGCTTGCTACGTTACTGTTTCTCCGCTAACAAGACGTTCCCAAACGCCAAAACTACCCGCAAAATAGACCGCTGGACAAAAAAAAGTGCAAAAAAAGAGGGCGCTTGCGCGTCCCCATAAAAAGAAAACAGAGGATGTTTTTACTCACCCTCCGTTTCTTCGTTTGGCTGTTTGATTTTCAAGGCCCCGTCAATGGCACCCTCCACGATTGGTAGATACTGCTCCGGGCAAAGTTTCAGCTTGTGGCTAACACGTTTCCGATCTTCGCTTTCCTCCCGCATGACTTCTGGATTAAAGTAGTGTTCCACGGGCAGGCCGCAAATCTTTATAAGCTGTATCACGACGGGCAGGCTGGGAATCGTTCCCTCATTTTCGATATTGGCAAGATACCGGGATTCGATGTTTACCTTTTCCGCCAAGTCTTTTCGTGTGAGATGCTTTGCTTTCCGCGCTTCCTTTACGTCTGCGCCGAAAGTTTCAAAACCGGGGCAATCTTCGATTTTCGCCATATTGCATCACCCACTTACATTCTATATTTCATAGTCTGCTCATGGAATGTTGTTATATGCGGATAATCTAAACTTTATAATTCATATTTTATTTGTTGTATTCTTCGAGTAAAAGAATTATAATGTAATCTGTGGAGGTATGCGGTATGGATTATATGACATTGAAAGAGGCTGCCGAGAAATGGGGTGTGACCCCACGATGGATAAACTATTACTGCACTGCGGGCCGCATCCCCGGTGCTATGAAAGTGGCAACAATCTGGCTGATACCTAAAACTGCGGAAAAGCCGATTGATGGGCGGACAAAAAAAGGAAAGGAGCTAAAGCATGAGTAAAATATTACTTCTTGAAGATGATTTGAGTTTGGTTAATGGGTTGACCTTTGCATTTCATAAGCAGGGCTATGAGTTAGATGTTGCCCAAACAATTGTTGGAGCAAATACGTTATGGGCTGACGGCAAGTATGATTTGCTGGTTTTGGATGTATCTTTGCCTGATGGTACAGGTTTTGAGTTTTGCAAAAAGGTACGGCAGGTTTCCAAGGTGCCTATTATCTTTTTGACTGCTTCTGACGAGGAAATGAATATCATTATGGGGCTGGATATTGGTGGTGATGATTACATCACAAAGCCTTTTAAGTTGGGGGTTCTGGTTTCAAGAATCAATGCTCTGCTTAGACGAACAAAAGACTTTGGTTCGGTGGGTACAGAACTACAATCAAATGGAATTAAAGTGCTTTTATTGCAAGGACAAGCGTTCAAAAATGGCGAACTGTTGGATTTGACCGCCGCAGAATATAAACTTCTGTGTCTGTTTATGAAAAACCCTAATATGGTGCTTACCAAAGAACAAATATTAGATAAGCTGTGGGATTGCGAGGGCAATTATATTGACAGCAGCACACTCACTGTATATATGCGGCGGCTTAGAATGAAAATTGAGGACAACCCAAGTGAGCCACAAATGCTCCTAACTGTTCGGCGCATGGGCTATAAATGGAATGTCATAGATTGAGGTGGCCTATGAAAATATTTGCGAATAAAGATATAAAAAACTTCTTTCTTGCTATATCTGTTATTTGGACTGTGTTTCTCCTGTTGGCCGAGGGCTTTGAGTGGTTGCTTTATCAGAAGTTTTCCCTGTACCTACTGTTGCTTTCTTTACTGGCAGCAGGTGCTATGTGGGTGGTTTGCTTCAACTATTTCAGCAGGCAAAACAAAGTCATGGAACAGGCGGTAGCACAAATCAATGCCTATCTTGCTGGCGATGTAAATGCCCGTATTGAATGTGATAACGAGGGAGAGCTATATCGGCTGTTCCATTCTGTGAATTCACTGGCGGCGGTGTTAAATGCTCATGCAGATAATGAATTACGGGAAAAGGAATTTTTGAAAAATACAATCTCCGATATTTCCCACCAACTGAAAACACCGCTGGCGGCACTGAATATTTATAACGGCCTGCTGCAAGACGAAGCAGAAGCATCATCTACTGTGAAAGAATTTGCCACATTATCGGAGCAGGAACTTGACCGTATTGAAACGCTGGTACAAAATCTGCTGAAAATCACAAAGCTGGATGCCGGTTCTATCGTGATTGAAAAAACAAAAGAGAATGTGGCCGATATGATGCGAGACATCGAACTGCATTTCGCATATAGAGCCAGACAGGAACAGAAAAAAATCGTCCTGTCTGGCTCAGATAATGTTTTACTTCTTTGTGACCGTGACTGGCTGATCGAAGCCATAGATAATATAGTAAAAAATGCTCTCGATCATACGGAAAAGGGAGACACGGTTCGCATTGAATGGAAAGCCTTATCCAGTGCCGTTCAAATCGCTGTAAAAGATAACGGCTGTGGGATTCACCCGGAGGATTTACACCATATTTTTAAGCGGTTTTATCGTAGCCGTTTTTCCAAGGACAAGCAAGGGATTGGACTGGGCTTACCTCTGGCAAAAGCAATCGTTGAAGCACATAACGGCACCATTGAGGTTGACAGCGAATTAGGCATAGGGACGATTTTCACAATGAATTTTCTGATTCCTACAAAATTGTAGGCTGGTTGTAGGGTTACAGTAATATTCAGGTGCTATTCTTTCAAACATAGGCAGGACAAACAAAGACAGCCTGCCTATATAGCAAAATCATTCAGAAAGAGGTGTTTGCACTATGAACTTATTAGAGGTCAAAAATATAAGTAAGACCTATGGCAGCGGAGAAACCGCTGTAAAGGCGTTGAAGGACGTCAGCTTTTCTGTCCCCAAGGGCGAGTATGTAGCAATCGTCGGGGAATCCGGTTCCGGTAAAAGTACGCTACTGAATATGATCGGTGCTTTGGACACGCCGACTTCGGGCAAGGTACTGATTGACGGCAAGGACATTTTTTCCATGAACGAGCGAAAGCTGACCGTGTTCCGGCGCAGGAACATCGGCTTTATCTTTCAGGCGTTTAACCTTATTCCCGAACTGACCGTTGAGCAGAATATCATTTTCCCGGTGCTGCTTGATTATCAGAAACCCGATAAGAAGTATCTGGAAGAACTGCTTGCGGTACTGAACCTGAAAGAGCGCCGGAACCATCTGCCCAGTCAGCTCTCCGGCGGACAGCAGCAGCGTGTGGCAATCGGACGCGCCCTTATTACGCGCCCGTCCTTAATCCTTGCCGACGAGCCGACAGGCAATCTGGACACCCAAAACAGCAGTGAAGTCATTGCCCTGCTGAAAGAGGCGTCGAAAAAGTACGAGCAGACCATTATTATGATTACCCACAACCGAAGTATCGCACAGACCGCTGACCGGGTATTGCAGGTATCGGACGGCAGCCTCACCGATTTTGGGAGGTGCCGGGAATGAAAAGCTATTTAAGCCTTGTGCCGATCTCTGCAAAGGTGAGAAAAAGGCAAAACCGCATGACAATTCTATGTATTGTTATTTCGGTTTTACTTGTAACGGCCATTTTTAGCATAGCCGATATGTTTATCCGCACAGAATGCAGCGGATTACAAGAGAAACATGGGAACTGGCATATCCAGTTGGCAGATGTTTCACAGGATGTTGGAGAAGAAATCGGTCATCGTTCCGATGTAAAAGCTGTTGGTTGGGCAGAATCTTTCAATTTCGACGCAGAACAGCCGTATTATATTGGGGAGAAAAAAGCTGCCTTATACGGTGTAGATGACGTTTATCTGACCCAGCTTGTAGATGCTCTTGAAGAAGGGAATGCTCCGCAAAATGACCATGAGGTTATGCTTAGTTCCAATGCGGAACTTGCACTGGATGTGCAAACCGGCGATGTTGTGACGGTACAGACGCCTGCCGGAGACGTTGATTTTACCATATCAGGTTTTGGCTCGGATGACAGTGAATATTACCGCGGACAGACGTATCTGGTTGCCGTATACATGACGCGTACTGCGTTTACATCTCTTACGGAACAGAACGGCATCAAGAGCAATCCAACCTGTTACATTCAGTTTGAAAGTGCGTCTAAAGCAGCCGATGCAATTACGGAGTTTGAGCAGCAGTATCATCTGTCTGCGGAAAATATTTCCGAGAATACTGCGATCATGGGACTTTCCGGGCAGAGCAGCAATGAATCTGTGAAAAATGTTTATGGGATAGCGGCTATCCTCTTCGTTTTGGTATTGCTGGCTGGAGTGCTGATGATCTCAGGCAGCATGAATAGTAATGTGGCACAGCGGACAAGGTTTTTTGGTATGATGCGCTGTATTGGTGCAAGCCGTAAACAGGTTATCCGATATGTACGGCTGGAAGCACTGAATTGGTGCAAAACGGCTGTCCCGATAGGCGTGATTTCAGGTGTAGCAATCAGCTTCGGAGTATGTGCGATGCTGCATTATGGTATTGGCGGTGAATTTGCCACGATGCCTGTATTTGCACTTAGTCCCATTGGTATTATCTGTGGTGTGTTGGTTGGAATTGTGACGGTTCTGCTTGCGGCACAGTCTCCGGCAAAACGCGCAGCTAGGGTTTCTCCGATGGCGGCGGTTGCCGGAAATGAGGCATCCGCACTCACTGTACATCATACATCAAAACTGAGTTTTGGTAAAATTGAGCGGACTTTGGGCGTTCACCATGCCACGAACTCTAAGAGAAACTGGTTCTTGATGACGGCCAGCTTTTCCCTCAGCATTATTTTGATGCTCTGCTTTTCGGTAGGGCTGGATTTTGCCCGTGGGCTTGTGCCATCTTTGCAGTCATGGTATCCGGATATTACACTCAATGGTTATGCAAATACATTGGTGCTGGAACAAGACGTATTTGACGAAATCAGTACAATTTCAGGCGTGGAGTCCGTTTTTGGCAGTTCCTACATGGATCATGTTCCGGCCACTTCCTCAAGAGAAGGAATCGACCATGTGAATTTGGCATCTTACAGTGGTTTTCTGTTGGATAGTGCAGCAGACAGTGTGATGGAAGGGGATATATCGGCAATCTATGGAGATACAAACCAGGTTATGACCATCAGCAACAAGGATAACCCGCTAAAGGTTGGGGATACCATTCAGATTGACGGGAAAGAAGTAGAGATTACATGTTCTGTGTCCAGCGGAGTATGGTCCAGTGAATACAGTGTAATCTGCTCACAGGAAACCTTTGAATGGCTGACTGGCGAGAAAAATTACACAATGATTGGCGTATCTCTGGATAAAAACGCTACGGATGATACCATACGGCAGATTAACAATTTAGCCGGGAGTGATGTGATTTTTACAGATATGCGTGAAAGCAATCAGGAAAATGCCGCAACTTTTTGGGCGACGCAGATTGTTGTGTACAGCTTCTTGGCAATTATTGCCTTGATTACACTGTTCAATATTATTAACAGTATTTCCATGAGTGTAACTGCCCGAATAAAACAATATGGCGCTATGCGGGCCGTCGGTATGGATGGCAATCAGCTTACACGGATGATTGCAGCGGAGGCATTTACTTACGCTTTCTCCGGACTTATTGTTGGCTGTGGTGTTGGACTTTTACTCAACCGTTTTCTGTGGGTAAATCTCCTTACCCGGTATTTTGGAGCGCAATGGAATGTGCCGGTGATTTTGCTGATTATTGTCGTTGTGTTTTGCTTCGTTGCTGCCGTTGCTGCAATTCATTCCCCGGCGAAACGCATACGCAACATGGCAATTACTGAAACAATCAACGAACTGTAAAATAGAAATATCCTGCCGGACAGCTTAACTACCTCTGCCCGGTAGGATATTTCCAAAAGGTATATGAGAGGGCTGACAGGATGTGCGGGATTTCTTTTGTCATATTTTTAATAGCGGCGATTGTATTTATCGTGATTATGGCGCGTGACCCCCGGACACTGTGGAGCGGCTTTTCATTATTCTGGATGCTGGTATGCTTTGCTTTATTCTCATTTTTTGTACTATCGCAGTATGCAGATCAGCTTGCAGAACATGACTGGCTCATGGGCGTTTTGGTGTTCCTCTTTATTGCTGCCGTACTCTGCGCCTGCGCCTTTCCGGGGCTTTTGATCGCTGTGTTTTTCATCGAGGGGATAAAAGTTATCCAGCACGAGGGCGCAAAACCCTCTAACTTGTTGTCTATGCTCTTTGCCATCCTGTTGTATTGCTATTTGGTAATCTGGCCTAAAATCGAAAATCTGGCAGAAAATACTTTTGGTACAACACTTTATGCAATCGTGGGAGCTGCCGTTGTATATATTCTGTCGCTGATGTCAATATATACGCTTTCCGCCATTCTAAATCTGATACATCTAAAAAAGAACCGTGGCGCGGACTATATCATGGTGCTGGGCTGCGGAGTGATTGGAACCAGAGTTCCCCCGCTTCTGGCGGCCCGGATTGAAAAAGGGATGGAACTTCTGCGCTATAATCCCGGTGCTGTTCTTATTCTGTCTGGCGGCCAAGGCCCCGGCGAAGCTGTTTCCGAAAGTGAGGCCATGACCGCCTATGCGGTTGAAAAGGGAGTTGATAAAGAGAAAATCCTTATGGAAACAAAGTCCGTATCAACACAGGAAAATTTGCTGTTTTCAAGGCAGCTCATGGTTGGAGAAAAGCCCAAAATCATCCTTGTCACCACATCCTATCATGTGTTCCGTGCCTTGCTTCTCGCAAGGAAACAGGGTGTCAAATGCGTGGGCTTTGGCGCAAAGACAAAGTGGTATTTCACCTTAAATGCCATGCTCCGTGAATTTGTCGGGTATCTGCAACTAACGTGGAAGAAACATGCTTTTGCTATTGGTATAGTGTCAGGCATTATAGTAGTATCAAGATTTATTGGATGGTTGAAATTAGCAAACTTTTGACGACCCTAAAAAGCGACCAGCACGGCGGCCCGTAGGAGGATGCCGCCGTGTCAATTTTATTTTTGCACAATTCGCATGATCTACATCAGCTAAAAAAAGCATAGCTCCCCCTCCGGGGCAGTCCGGCCAAATATATGAACTATACAATGTAAATAATAATCGTATTAAAACATATCTACGCCCAGCAGGTTATTTGCGACCTGTCGGGCGTTTTTTGTCGTTTTTTGTAGCTCAGCCAGACCGAAAAAAATCTTTTCAAAAAATCACGAAAAGGAGACGTTTAGCGGGTAGCAAAGAGCCTGCCTGGTGTCATGTTGGCGGAAAGGGAAAGAACCACCACATCCCCCACAGAAAGGGGGTGAGAAGATGGAAGCTATCCCCCGCGACTATGGCGAACAGTGCCGGTTTGATGCTTTCTGCAAAACCGTACTGCGAAATGAGGCCCGAAACTACCACCGGGATATGAAACGCCAGCGCGACCATGAAACGTCGTTCAGCGTTCTCCCGCAGGCAGAATTGGACAAGCTCGCCACGGTAGATCATTACCCCAGTGACAGCTACGTTTTTTCGTCGCACGGTTATGACCTGCTGATCGACAATGAGCTTGTGGCCGACGCCTTTGCCAGCTTGCCGGAACAGGAGCAAAGCATTTTGATTCTGCACTGTGTTCTGGATATGGCAGACGGTGAGATCGGCAGCCTCATTGGGATGTCCCGTAGCGCCGTCCAGCGCCACAGGACAAGCACTCTGAAAGAGCTGCGTATCAAGTTAATGGTGCTTATGCCGGGAGGGAGGTAACGCGGATGAAGCAACCCACATTCAACGGCAGGGAGCTTCTGCCCCTTTCGGTAATTGACGCCGCCCATGCTGGGGACGCCGAGGCTATGGAGCAAGTGTTGAGGTACTACGAGGGCTACATATTTAAGCTCTGCACCCGGACGCTCTATGACGAGGACGGCTATCCCCATGTGTGCGTGGACGAGTACATGAAGCGCCGACTGGAAATCAAGCTCATTCATTCCATCGTCAAACAAGAGATTTGACGAGTGGCCCCCGGCAGCACGGAACGTCTTACCCTTTCCGCGATCCGGCATTTCTCCGGGCGGCCCCTGAACAGCTCCTTGACAAATATGCCCGTATATAGCGGCGCATCATAGGGCAAACGGACACATTCTGTCTGTGCCGAGCCGTGCGGCAGGTGCGCCATGAGGCTTTTCCCATAGGAAAAAGCGGAGCGATTAAACCGGGCTGTAAAACAAGTGTGGCAACTTGTGGGCGACGACGTACAGGCAAGACAATGATACTCCCGCGTTGAACGCCCTCAAAGCATTGCGCGGCGCACCCATCAGCATGGGCCGGGGTGAGATTCCCGTGGAGCTGTGCCAGCAGCCGTCCGTACTGCCCATTTCGTTTTACACCAATGTAAGCGAAAGGGGGATTACTGTATGAGTGCAGTAACAAGTCAGAAACAGACCGCCCCCGTAGTACGTCAGTACGAGATCGGAGGCGTTCGATATATTGTGAAAGCGACCATCAAAGACGGCGCGAAAGAAACCGCAGTCAAGAAAATTCGTCGGCTGCTCCAAAACGATTTGAGCAAAGCAGCGACTTAAAAATTAAAGATTTTTTCATTTCCTACGAGCAGACGAACGGGGCATGATATGGTATAATATATTTGTATCATGCCTTGTTTTCCGGCTGCGGAATAGGAGGAACTTATGAGCAAACAGCCGGAAATGGTGATTGCACGGAACTCCCGTGCGACACGGAATAACGATACTACTTTGAACCTTGATAATCAAATGTACCAACAGCCAGTCACTTCCTTTCAGCGCGTGTCCAACGACGCGCCGTTGAGCGAGGAAACCAAGACGGCCATCCAAAACACGGTGCTGCAATTCTATGTCCACAGCCAACCGCAGGAGGAAGCCGAGGGCATTACCGCCTGCTATGAGCGTCTTTCCCAAGAAGATAAGTTGGACGGCGAGAGCAACAGTATCAGCAACCAGAAGCGGATTTTGGAAAAGTATTGCCGGGATCACGGCTATACCGCCATCCGCCACTACGACGAGGACGACGGATATTCGGGAACCAACTTCAACCGGCCCGGATTCCAGCGGATGCTTGCCGACATCAAGGCGGGCAAGATCAAGCGCGTTGTCGTTAAGGATATGAGCCGGTTCGGGCGTAACTATCTGCAAGTCGGGATGTACACGGAAATGCTGTTTCCAGAGTACGGCGTCCACTTTATTGCCGTCAATGACGGTGTGGACAGTGTGCGCGGGGACAGCGAGTTTACCGCCATCCGCAACGTATTCAATGAAATGTACGCCAAGGACACCAGCAAGAAAATCCGGGCAACGTGGCAATCCAAAGGACGCTCCGGCGAACACCTTACCACCATTCCGCCTTATGGGTACAAGAAAGACCCGGAGGACAAGAAGCGGTGGATCGTGGACGAAGAAGCTGCCGCCGTTGTCCAAAAGATTTTTGCACTGTGCATGGACGGTATGGGGCCGACGCAGATTGCAAAATGGCTCCAAGAAAATAAAGTTCTCTCGCCTGTTGCTTACTGCTACGAAAACGATTTGCCAACGACATCTAAACGGCCATCTAACCCTTATAAATGGGCTACAAAGACAGTAGTGCATATTTTGGAACGCCTTGACTATTTGGGCCATACGGTCAACTTCAAAACTTCTAAGCAATCGTTCAAGAGCAAGAAAGTATTATGGAATGATCCGGCAGACTGGGTGATCTTCGAGAATACACAGGAACCCATTATTGAGGAAAGCGTGTTTCTGATCGTCCAGAAAATCCGGCAGGGCCGCCGTCGTCCTACCAAGATGGGCGACATGGGAATGTTCTCCGGCCTGCTGTATTGTGCAGATTGCGGCGGAAAGATGTATTTGTGCCGGGCCAATCACTTCAAGCCCGAACAGGAATATTACATCTGCTCTACCTATCGCAAAGACCGCACCTTATGTTCGACCCATTCAATCCGGCGCGTTGTTCTTGAAGAAATCGTGCTGCGGAACCTGCGGGAAGCCATTCAGTATGTGACGCAGTATGAGGACGACTTTGTGCAGCGGGCAGCGGATCAAAGCCTGCGGGAACGGGACAAGGAGCTGGCACAAAAGAAAGATACTCTGGCGCAATCGCAAAAGCGGATTGCCGAGCTGGATGTTATCATCAAGCGACTGTATGAGGATAACATTTCCGGCAAGCTCTCCGACGAGCGTTTCATCAAACTGTCCCGTGACTATGAGCTGGAACAGACCAACCTTACAAATCTTGTCGAACATCTGCGGCAGGAAGTCAAGGAACAGGAGAAGCAGAAAGTCAACGTCAGACAGTTCATTGCAGCAGTCAGAAAGTACACCGATATGCAGCAGCTTGACGCCTCTGTTCTCCGGGAGTTCGTGGATAAAATTTATATCTCCGAGGTTTACACGCCGGACGAGAACGAGCCGCGCATTAAGGTCAGAGAAATTGAGATTGTCTATAACTTCATTGGTGCATTTGATTTTGAGGAAGCAAGGGAGCAATCCCAAGCAGCCCAAAAAGAAAAGAAAACCGGCGTAGCCTAAACTACGCCGATTCTCTCACATAAATGTTTTCTTACGGAACCACGCCTTTATTCCGATACTGAGCAGAAGTCAGATACATAATGTGCCTCAATACGATTTTGTTCGTGGCTCTGGCAGAATGTCACAGCGTTATGAAGATATCGAGATTCGCGTTCCAACGCCACTGCTTCCTGAAGCCAAAGAGTATAATGGTACCCTTCGTAATCTTGTACAGTATGTGTATGAGGACTCCAAAGACTACGGCTTGGGTAAAGTCTTGATAAAGCCTCTCATTATGCTCACACCTGAAGAGCTAAAAGAGCATAATGTAGTATTCAGCGATATACAAAATACTGTCATTCAAGGAATAAGGGATGCCAAATATCTTATCTGGGCTGCGGTTGCATGGTTTACTAATGAAGCAATATTCAGAGAATTGCTTCTGAAAAGACAAGCCGGGCTGGATGTGAGAGTTGTAATTTCTGATGAAGAATCTAACAGTAGACTTCTGAATAGTTTGAAAGAAAACTTTGATGTTGTTGTTATTCCACGGCATGGAATATATGACTGGAATCGTATGCATGATAAATTCTGTATTATTGATTTGGAGTATGTCATGCATGGAAGTTATAACTGGACAACTACTGCCGACTATAATGAAGAAACGCTTGCTACTGCGGTCGATAAAGAATTCGTGAAGAAGTTTGCGGATGAGTTCATGCGTCTATATCAGGAGTACCATAAATAAAGTGGAGCAGTTTGTCAATTATCTTGAAACGGAATGTCTTGACTATAGCACTCCAAAACGTTCGACCATTCTCAAACGAAACCAAAAGTAACGTTTGAAGTGCAACTACCTGTGCTGCTGTAGCCACTATCATTCTTCAACAACAACTCCATAAAGCATCGAGCACCCCGGAAATACCCTGATATCAAGGGTTTTCCGGGGTGCTTTTGTATCAATCTCGCAAGGGTCTTAGACCCTGCCTGCGGTTCTGGCTCGCTGCTGCTGAAAGTGGCGAAGGTGCTGGGCAGGGAGAACATCGACCACGGATTCTATGGGCAGGAAATCGACCTGACCACCTACAATCTCTGCCGCATCAACATGTTCCTGCACAGCATTGATCCTGACAAGTTCAGCATCGTGCGGGAGGATACGCTGCTCAGTCCGCAGCCTGAGTATTCCGCGCGAGATTGCGCAGCACGACCGCTCAAATTGAGCATCCATTC
>ENA-OUQW01002218-OUQW01002218.1-human-gut-metagenome-genome-assembly--contig:-NODE-2218-length-16991-cov-4.896729_pt1 | contig 16991 bp, 16 predicted proteins | sample MGYA00248464_ERZ548849 | MGnify/ENA primary metagenome ERZ548849 (study PRJEB26491, sample SAMN04978193) | human gut metagenome | host: Homo sapiens | study: EMG produced TPA metagenomics assembly of... | reverse complement strand
ATGAGCAGCTAATGAAGCAGGAAGGTATTTATAAGAGATTTGTGGATGCAAGGCAACAGGCAGTAAGCTGGAAACTGGCCCACTGAGAAATAATCCACAGTTGGAGAATATCCAAATTGAATTGTCTGAAAGAGATTTCATTTAAGTTTCTCTAAGTTTCACTTGTATAGGTGGAATGAGGAAAATTCAATAGAGCAATATGAAAAAAGCACTGAAAACCGTTGGACTAATGGTTTTCAGTGCTTTCTTCTTTGGTTAAAGAGAAAAAACATAATAAATTTAAGTTTTGCTAAGTTTCACTAAGTTCTGCATTTGCAGATCGCCATTGCCTTTTCGGCTCATATTTCCCACACCCATCACAGGTCTGTGGCCAGTTAATTTTCCACTCAAAATACTCATCTCTGGTAATTTTACCGGATTTCAATTCTTCTTTTCTGAGAACCCATTCTTTCATAAAATCATTGAGAACTCCATAATTGAACCACATACCAACAGGTGGATGAGCCGGCCAGTTATCAGAATCATGATAACGGACAGCGGTATCCTCACTGGAATTGCATTTTTCACCCGGATAGGTTTCTAACTGAAAGAGATTAATAGCTGCTGGGTTAAATTCATCAATCCAGAATAGGATTTCTATAAGTTCAGATGCATCCATAGTAGTCGGTTCGTGTAGTACCAGTGGATTTACATCCAGAATCTTAGCCATTTCAGTTACAAGATCTTTACGGGGAACCCTGTAATTTGTTTCGTATTGGGCTAGGCGGTTTGCACCTTTATCACCCCAACCGAGGGCAGCACCAAGTTCTGCCTGCGTCATATGCCGGAATGTCCGGATTTTTTTTATTTTATCACCGATTGTCATATCAGATTTCCTGCTTTCTTTTTGATAAATCTATTTTACTACCAAAAACAATGAATGTAAACAGAAAGATTCGCATTGAAGCGAATAAAATACTTGACATTCGCATTAAGGCGAATTAAAATAACAGTACAATAAAGATTCGCACGAAAGCGAATGCTTTGGCAGAGATAAAATTTTTTGTGAATTATTGCAAAATGAGGTTGGTAAAATCCCTCTGCCGGGCTTTATTAGTGAAAGGATTTTTTGAAAACAACATTTCGTCACTTCTTAGTTGTAATAGTGAAGGAACATTCAAAAAAATTCTTTTGTACCTTGAAAATTACATGAGCTGTATGATCTGATTCCACAAATGCCATGACCCTGTAAGTATATTACAGGCGAGCGTCGAAGATACTCCGGAAACGGCTGGTAAGTTTGCGAAGAAGCTGCCAGCATTCAGAAATACTCTGATAGAGGCTGGCAGTAACGCCAACGTCAGATCATATGAGTGGAAGCCAAATCACGCTGCCTGTATCTGAAAAGTAACAGATAACAAAGAAGTACCAAAAAAACAGAAAGTGATAACTCACTGTAAGGAGGTGGTGCTGAAGAATCTGAAAGAAAGGGGGAGTGTACCATGAGAAAGGAACTGGAATATGCAAAGAAAATAACACTGATTGCAAAGCTGTACCGTATGAATCTGCTGTCTGAAAAAGAATTTGAAAAAATCAGACGTAAGCTGATGGACAGTTATCTGGTATCCGGTGAGCGAAGTGACGATCCGGTGAAAGCAATCGCTTGATTATGATATAGAAAGACGAGGTAAAAAATAATGGAAGATAAAGTAATTCAACAGTCGTTCACATTTAAAAATTCAGATAGAATGACAGCACAGGCAAAGAAAACAGCCACAAATATTCAGAAAAGAAAGTGGCAGGTAAAAGAAATGGAGGAAGATTATGAGCATGAGAGAAGTACAGGTCTTACAGGCAACAAAAACGGCACCAAACAGCCGTGGAAGAAATAGTAATTATGCAGTCCAGATTGACCGCATAAGGGTGGCTGCTTATTGCAGGGTATCTACCGATGGTGATGAGCAGTTAGGAAGTTTTGAATCCCAGAAACTTTATTATGAAGAAAAAATTCGGAAGAATAAAGAATGGGCGATGGCAGGAATATTTGCAGATGAAGCAATTACCGGAACAAAGATAGACAAGCGTGAAGGATTTCAGGAAATGATCCGGAAGTGTCTGAACGGCGAGATTGATATGATCCTTACCAAATCAATTTCCAGATTTTCCAGAAATACACCGGATACTATCAAATATGTGCGTATGCTCCGGGATAAGAATATTGCTATCATGTTTGAAAAAGAAAATATCAATACGCTGGATATGAACGGAGAAATGCTTCTGACAATTTTAAGTTCACTGGCACAGGAAGAAGTAGAATCCCTTTCCAGTAACGTGAAAATGGGATTACAGATGAAAATGAAACGTGGAGAACTGGTTGGCTTTAATGGCTGTTTTGGGTATGATTATCATCAGGACACAAAGACAATCACTGTAAATGAGACAGAAGCAGAAACAGTCAGACTCATATATGATATGTATTTGCAAGGGAATGGCTGTGGTACGATTGCCAAACGGCTGGTAGAACTTGGAATTAAAAATAAGCGTGGCACAGTGGAATGGCATGACCATGGAGTTATGGGAATGATTAAAAATGAGAAGTATAAGGGTGACGTGCTTCTTGGAAAGACTTTTACAGTTGACCCGATTTCAAAGAGGAGACTTGCCAATATGGGAGAGGAAAATCAATATTATATCCGGGATCACCATGAAGCAATCGTATCAAGAGAAATCTGGGACAAAGCAGAAGAGATTCGATTGAAGCGTGCCAAACCCAAGCTGATGCAAACAACCGGAAACAGAGAGCGTTATACAAGACAGTTCACATTCAGCAGTATGCTGGAATGTGGGTATTGTGGTCATAAATTATCCAGAAGGACAAGACATCAGACGACTACAACGAAAAAACCTGTCTGGCAGTGTATGAATGCTACAAAAAACGGGATTGATAATTGTCCGAACTGCAAGGCGGTAGATGAAGTGATTATTGAAAACGCTTTTCTGGAAGCATTTCGACTTCTGGCCGATAGTTTTGATGATGTTCTTCAATCGGTGCTGAATACGATTGAAGATATTCTGAAGGATGATACCGAATTGAAAAGGGTAAAACAGCTGGAAAAAGACATTTCCACTATTGAATCGAAAAAAAGCAGGTTAACAGATCTGTTGATTGATGGTAAAATAGAACAGGAAGATTATGATGAAAAGAAGCTGAGCTTTCAGCGGAAACTTCACAAGATTACGGAAGAAAAGGCTTATCTGGAAGAAAATATCGGACAGCAGAAGAATATAAGCAGGCGTATGTCACAGCTTCGACAGACACTGGAAAATGAAAATGCCCTGGATGAATTTGACAGAATCGTGTTTGAGAGCATTGTAGAAAAGGTAATTGTTGGTGGGTATGATGCAGAAGGTAATCCAACACCATATAAACTGACATTTGTACTTAAGTGCAATCAGACATTAAAGGTAGATAATGCGAAAGCAGACTACAGAGCAAATCAGAAAGGGAAAAAGGTGTCATAAATGGAGCAGAATAAGGCAGAGCGATTGAATGAAAATGTAACTGAAAAAATGTGTTCATCAGACGGTAACGTGGTTGGGGAAATGTGTTCCCCAGCCGATGCCGACACATGTGGAGACAGTTGTTCTTTTGTCCCAACAAAAACCAGATGACACGATAGAGATCGACTTAGACCTGGATGAGCTGGATGCCACCAGTGCTGAGTTGAAAGCAACCTATCAGGAAATCAAAGATTATGTGCTGAAGGAATTTGGCTTGAAGGTTTCAAATTTATATATTTCTCAAATCAAAAGGAAATGTGGAATTGAAGTAGGAGAGAACTATAATCTGCCAAGTAGGACGAAAAATCCTGTTTGTTCAGCTTTTGTGTTTATAAGAGGTCAAAGAAGAAACAAATTATAATTTTAAATTATTAGATTTAACAATTCTTGCTTTTGCAACAAGTATTGATGCTTTTGCTATTGGTATGACTTTTGCTTTTTTAGAAGTAGCTATTTATCAAGCTTTATTGATTATAGGAATTATTACTTTTCTATTATGTTTGTTTGCTTTACAAATTGGACGTTATTTAAACAATAAGTTTCAAAATAAGGCACTTATTTTTGGGGGCATTGTTTTGATTTTAATTGCTTTTAAAACATTGTTGGAGCATCTCTTTTGAAAAAAGTATATAATGAAATAGGTGACAAGTATGAAAGAAGAAGAAAAAATTATAAAAAATACTATAAAGAGAACAAAAGAATATGATCGAACACTTTCTCCCTATGCTTGTAAAACAAGTGAATGCCAAAAATTAAGAAAAGAAGAAAGTGAACATGAAGAATTTGATATTCGTTGGCCTTTTGAAGAAGATATTGATCGTATTTTATATTGTAAATCTTATCAACGTTACACAGATAAAACACAGGCTCTTTCATTTTTTCAAAGTGCCCATATTTCTAAACGTTCAATCCATGTTCAATGGGTTTCACGTATTGCCAGACAAATAGGAAAAGGTTTGAATTTAAATTTAGATTTAATTGAAGCGGCTGCTTTAGGACATGATTTAGGACATGCTCCTTATGGTCATGTAGGAGAAAGAGCGTTGAATGAAAAACTACAAGAAAAAGGTTTTGGATATTTTTGTCATAATGCTAATAGTGTACGAAATATTCTTTATTTAGAAAGAAATGGGAAAGGCTATAATGTTTCTTTACAAGTCTTAGATGCTATTTTGTGTCATAATGGTGAAATGCTTTCTAAAAAATATGAACCAGATCGTAAAAAAACAAAAAAACAATTCTTACAAGAGTATCATGATTGTTGGCATAAAGAAAATGCCAGTCTTGAGTTAAAACCAATGACTTTAGAAGGATGTGTGGTTCGTATTTCAGATGTGATTTCTTATATTGGAAAAGATATTGAAGATGCTATGAGTGTAGGTATCTTACAAAAGAAAGATCTTCCTGAAAATGTAGTAAAAGTATTAGGAGATAATAATAAATCAATTATGAATAAATTAATTGGTGATTTGATGATTCATAGTTATCAAAAACCATATTTACGTTTTTCTCATGAAGTCTTTGAAGCATTATCATCCCTACTTTCCTTTTTAGGAGAAAAAGTCCATCATCATCCTGTTCTTGAAAAAGAAAATGCTAAACTTTCAAGAATGGTTAAAGAACTCTTTGATGTTTATTTAGAAGAATTGGAAAATAATGATCAAGATTCGAATATTGTTAAGTTTAAAAATAAGATGGTAGAAAATTATCAAAATATGCCCAATCCTTTGATTGTTTCTGATTATTTATCAATGATGACGGATACTTATGTTTTAAATGATTATGAAAGAAAGTTTTTACCAATTCTTCATGGTGAAAAACTTTAATAATTATTTTATTTGGTGTAAAATATAAATATACAGGAGGGATGGCTTATGAAATTAATTATTGCTATCGTAAATTCTGATGATAGTTCATCAGTACAAGCCGCACTTACAGAAGAAGGATACTTCGTTACAAAATTATCAACAACAGGTGGATTCTTAAAGAAAGGAAATACAACATTCTTTATTGGAACAAATGATGATAAAGTTGAACATGCTGTAGGTATTATTAAAGAAAATTCTAAAAAACGTGTAGAAAAAGAACCTACTGTTCCACCTACTGAAATGGGAGAATTCTTTACTCCAATCATGGTAGATGTACTTGTTGGTGGAGCAACAGTTTTTGTATTAGATATTGAACAATTTGAAAAATTTTAGAAAAAGGACATTGTCCTTTTTTTTTAATCCTTTATAATATTTGTGGGTGAAATTATGTCTATCAAATTATTAAATGAAAAAAGAATGGATGAATTAATACAATTTATCCATCAAGAAGAAATAACAAAAAAATATTTAAAACAAAATCAAAAGATTATTTATATCTATGAAAATCAAAATATCAATGGGGTTATTATTTTTGATGTTATCAAAAATGAAATAGAACTTTGTTTAGGAACTGATGAAATTAAACAACAATTAATAGAAGTTATTAAAAAAATAGCTCTAAAAGATATCGTTTATCAAAATAAAATCATACAAATAAAAACAAAAAAACAATTTAAACACTATGAAGAAGTCTATGACTTTATTCATCAACAAAAAGATCGTGTCTATAGTTTAGATAACTTTAAAAAATATATGCAAGAATTTTATAATATCCAACATGCTTTAAAATGTATCCATGTTTGTGGAACAAATGGGAAAGGTTCGACTGTTAATTACATGAAAGAAGTTTTAAAAAAACAGGGGTATATTGTAGGAACTTTTACTTCACCAGCACTTATTTCTAGGTTAGATGTCGTACGTATCAATGATGAATGGATCAAAGAACAATTTATTGTTGATGTTGCTAATAGATATGTGGATAATTGGTTAAAGTATGAGATTTCTTTATTTGAAATAGAAGTTTTTATTTCTATTCTTTATTTTATTTATCAAGGAGTCGACTATGCTATTTATGAAGTTGGTTTAGGTGGAGAATTAGATGCAACGAATATTATTTTACCAATGGTTTGTGTTAATACGAATATTGGTTTAGATCATATGGATTATTTAGGTGATAGCTATGAAAGTATTGCTAGAGCGAAAGCGGGAATTATTAAAGATCATGTTGATTTTATTACCGGAGAACATAAACAAGAATGTGTTGATATTTTTAGAGATACTTGTGAAAAACGTCATAGTCATTTGATTCGTTTAGATCGTATTCATGATTTACAAGATGGTGAAAATGTTAAATATACATATAAGGATTATAATATTGTTTTAAATACACCAGCTCTTTATCAAATTGAAAATAGTGCTTTAGCATTAGAAACCTTATTATATTTAAAGGAACATCATTTTATTGAATTAGATGAATCTTCAATTGTTGAAGGTTTATTTGAAGCTAAGTGGGCAGGACGTTTTGAAATCATAAGTGAAAAACCACTGATTATTTTAGATGGGGCCCATAATCGAGAAGGTGTTGATGAGCTCTATCGTTCTGCACGTAAATTACATAATTTAAAAATCATCTTTTCAGCATTAAGAGATAAAGATACGGACTATATGATTGAAAGATTATTAGATTTGACGTATGATATAACCGTCTGTGAATTTAAACATCCACGTAGTCAAAGTGCAAAATTATTAGCAGGGGACTATCCGGTAAAAATTGAACCGGACTTTAGAAAAGCTTTAGACGATATTTATTTACAAGAAGGAACATTTTTGATTACGGGATCATTGTATTTTATTTCTGAAGTAAGGAAATACTTATTACAAAAGATTCATAGCAAATAATAAAGAAGGAGGAGTCTACTTTTAGTAGCAATTGTGTACGGTTTTATATCGGAATTAACGCCCGTGGACTAGCAAGAGGACGAAGCGGGAAAGCATATGTACGGTTTTATATCGGAATTAACGCCCATGGACTAGAAAGAGGACGAAGTGGGAAAAAACATATGTACGGTTTCTTACCGGAATTAACGCCTGTGGACTTATAAGAGGACGAAGCAGGAACAATTGGTTTTTTTAAGTAGCAATCAAACGATGATTCAAATTATTTTAGGGGTTATTATTGTTTCGATTGGGATATTTGTTTTTTATAAATATCCAATGAAAAGCGATGTGCGACAAATGACATTGGGGGCTTTATTTGTCATTCTAGCTATTATTTTAAAAAGGTTAGCTGTGATGGTACCTTTTCTTGGCTTTCCAAGTTTAAAAATTACATTAGAGGTATTACCTTTAATCGTTGCTGGTTTAACATTACAACCAGGGTATTGTTTTATAGTTTCTATTGCCACAGATTTTCTAGGTCTTGTTCTAGCAAATGCTGGAGGATTTCCTTTCTTAGGATTTACTTTAAATGCGGTTTTACAAACTGAAATACCATGTCTATTAAAGATTTATTTAAATGAAAAAAATGAAAGATTATTAGAAAGAATTGTAAAAATAGTAATGGTCATTATTTCGTTACTAGGATGTCTTTATGTTTTTAAAATCAATGAAGTTAATATTTCAGGATCTTCATATCAAGTAACATTACCAATTAAATTTACAATCTTTGTCATCATTGCAGCAATGCTTACTATTCTCTTTATTTTTATAAGATATTATAAAAATAAACTCAAAGAAAAAGATTTACACTTATTTCATTTAAGTATTCTATCAGTTGTGGCTATTGAACTAACAGTAACGATGTTTTTAACACCATATTGGTTACAAACAATGTATGGAATACCATTCTTTGCATCACAATTTGTAAGAATTTTAAAATCATGTGTGATGATACCTGTAGGTATTATCATTGTATATACAATGAATCGAATGATTCAAAAAGTTATTAGATAAAGTTTTGGATATTGTCCAAAGCTTTTTATTTTGTACCAAAAATAAAAGATCAAATTAATAAAGAAAATTTGATAATTTTTGACAAATTTATAGCAAAAATTACAAAACGGGCAATTTGTTGTACTTAAAATTAAAAAACAGGACAATTGGTGTATTGTATAGATGGAGGTGTTGCTTTATGCATAGAAAAAGTTCGATTTCTATTAGAGAATGGCTTGAAAATTCTAATAAAGCACTTTTAGTAACGGGTATAAGACGTTGTGGGAAATCTATTTTGCTTAAGCAGATTATGGATGAAATGAAAGAGGATCAAGGTGTTACCGATGATCATATTATATATATGAACCTGGAAGATATGAAATACGCATTTATAAAGAATGCGATGGATTTGTATGGGTATGTGGAGAAACTTATCGTTGATGAAGAAAAGTATTACATTTTCTTAGATGAGATTCAGATGGTTGAAGAATTTGAACGGGCTATAAATTCTTTTCACGCAACAAAAAATGTAAGTATTTTTATCACGGGTTCCAATAGCTGGCTGTTGTCGGGAGAATTAGCAACATTGTTATCCGGAAGATACGTGAGTTTTCGGGTGATGCCGTTTCGTTTTCAGGAAATGTGTGAGATGTTGGGAGTAAAGAAAGAAGAAGCGTCTGAAAAAGAATTTATGGACTATATTACATGGGGCGTAATGCCACAGCGCTTTTATTTTAAAACCGAAGAAGAAACTAAAGTGTTTATGACAGATTTGTATGATTCTATTGTGTTGAAGGATATTTTCTGGCGAGGTCAGGTGAGGGATGTAGATGCACTGAACAGACTATTGGAATACATTGTATTGAACTCTTCGCAGACATTTTCTCCAACATCGATTGCCAAGTATTTTGAAAGTGTAAATCGAAAAGTAGCACCGGATACTATAATAATTATATGGAAAAGATAGTTGCAGCGATGGTCATGAATAAAGCAATGCGCTATGCTATCCGAGGAAAAAGGGTATTGACCAGGTTTGATAAATATTATCTGACAGATGTAGGGTTTGGAAAAATCAAAAATACAGATTCAAGACAGAAATAGGTGGTCTTATAGAAAATGTTGTATATAATGAGTTTTTAGTTCGGGGATATGAAGTATATGTGGGAAAAACGACAAAGGGTGAGATTGATTTTGTAGCAGTGAAAGACGGAAAGAGTATTACCAGGTCGCATATTTGCTAGCAACGGAAGATGTCATAGAAAGAGAATTTGGGGCATATAAGGATATTCAAGATCATTATCCGAAATATGTACTTTCCATGGACAGATTTGATTTTTCAAGAGAAGGAATCATACATCAGAATATAATAGATTATTTGATGGAAAGGTAAAAAACCCGTTGACAGATTCGAAAGAATCGACTATATTAACTTTAATAAAAGGGAGTAACTGGCGCCTGTAAGTCTTGCAAAGTAGAGAATCAGGCGTTTGCGATGTCGTCAGTACGATGAGTGATCATCCGTATCGTAATGAAATGGTGAGACTTTTATTGCATATTTTTGGTGTGCAATAAAGGTCTCTATTTTTGTACACCAGATGAGCCATAATAGGAAAAAGGAGGTACAAATTATGTTGACAAATGAGCAGGCGAAGGAAAATCTAAAGAAATACGGACCGAATGAACTGGAAGAGGGAAAGAAAAACAGCGTCTTTCAAATATTTTTAGAACAGTTCAAGGATTTTCTTGTAATTATTCTGATCATCTCCGCGGTGATCTCAGGATTTCTTGGAGATGTGGAGAGTGCGATTGTAATTTTTGTAGTTATTACGATGAATGCGATTCTTGGAACGGTGCAGACGGTGAAGGCAGAGCAGTCGCTGAATAGTTTGAAGCAGCTGTCGGCACCGGATGCGAAAGTTGTGCGTGACGGGCAGTTGATGCAGGTGCCGGCGAAAGAAGTGACCGTCGGTGATGAAGTGATTGTGGAGGCAGGAGATTTAATTCCGGCAGATGGAAAGTTACTTACAGTTGCAAGCCTTAAAGTGGACGAAAGTGCACTGACAGGTGAGAGTCTTTCAGTGGAGAAGTCTTTAGATGAAGTGCCGGAGGGCGCAGCACTCGGAGATCAGACAAATCGTGTATTTTCCGGAAGCTTCGTGACTTATGGGCGAGCATCTTTTGAAGTAACGGAAGTCGGAATGAGTACGGAGGTCGGTAAGATTGCCGGACTTCTGAAAAATGCATCAGAGAAGCAGACACCGCTTCAAAAGAATCTGGATGATTTTGGTAAGAAGTTGTCTATTACAATCCTTGTATTTTGCGGAATTTTATTTGCCATCAGCGTGATTCGCGGAGAATCGATTGTAAATGCATTTCTATTTGCGGTAGCGCTGGCGGTGGCAGCTATCCCAGAGGCGCTTAGTTCTATCGTGACCATCGTGCTTTCCTTTGGTACACAGAAGATGGCGAAGGAGCATGCAATCATCCGTAAGCTTCAGGCGGTTGAAGGACTTGGCAGTGTGTCAATCATCTGCTCTGATAAGACGGGAACTTTGACGCAGAATAAAATGACTGTGGAAAATTATTATGTAAATGGAGAGAGTGTCTGTTCCGAAGAGATTGATCTGAAGGATCCGGCACAGCGAGAGTTACTGATGTTCAGTATGCTTTGCAACGATTCTACAAATCACGATGGTCAGGAGATTGGGGATCCGACGGAGACAGCTCTTATTAATCTTGGCAGCCTTTTGGGAGAAGATTATGCACAAGTACGTGATGAACACCCAAGGCTTTCCGAGGTACCGTTCGACAGTGACAGAAAACTTATGTCCACGGAACATTTTATAGACGGACGGTACGTTATGGTCGTAAAAGGTGCGGTCGATGTGCTGCTTGATCGCATGAGTCACATTCAGGATGGAGATATTCTAAGAAAGATTACAGAAGAAGACCGCGTCAGAATTGAAGTGCAGAATAAACATTTTTCAGAAAACGGACTGCGAGTTCTTGCATTTGCATTTAAGACGATGGAACAGGAGCAAGGGCTTACATTAAATGATGAAAATGACCTGACATTCCTGGGACTGATTTCCATGATGGATCCGCCGAGAGTGGAGTCTAAAGATGCAGTCGCAGAATGCATCAAGGCTGGAATCAAACCGATCATGATTACAGGAGACCATAAAGTAACAGCAGCGGCTATTGCCAAACGAATCGGAATTCTGGAAAATATGTCGGAAGCCTGTGAAGGTGCGGTTATTGAGGATATGACTGATGAAGAACTTCAGGATTTTGTACCACAGATATCCGTCTATGCGAGGGTTTCACCGGAGCACAAGATCCGTATTGTGCGGGCATGGCAGGAGCGTGGAAATATCGTGGCAATGACGGGAGACGGAGTGAATGACGCTCCGGCACTGAAGCAGTCAGATATCGGAGTTGCCATGGGAATTACGGGAAGTGAAGTGGCGAAAGATGCGGCAGCTATGGTGCTGACGGATGATAACTTTGCAACGATTGTCAAGGCAGTGGAAAATGGACGAAACATTTTTCAAAATATTAAAAATGCGATTCAGTTCTTGCTTTCTGGAAATTTTGCAGCGATTCTTGCAGTTTTGTACGCATCACTTGCAAGTCTGCCGGTTCCATTTGCACCGGTACATCTGCTGTTCATCAACCTTCTGACAGACAGCCTGCCGGCGATTGCACTTGGACTGGAGCCGCACAATCCGGAAGTGATGAAAGAAAAACCGCGTGCCATGGGAGAGTCCATTTTGACAAAACCATTTCTTACAAGCATCGGAGTGGAAGGTCTGTGTATCGGAATCATGACCATGACAGCATTTATGATCGGATATCGCGATGGAAATGCAGTGCTGGCAAGTACGATGGCATTTGGAACACTTTGCAGTAGCCGTCTGGTTCACGGATTTAACTGTAAGGCAAACAAACCGATCATTTTTACGAAACGATTCTGGAATAACATTTATCTGATCGGAGCATTTGTACTTGGCTGGCTTTTGATTACAGGAGTACTGATGATCCCAGCACTTCAGGGAATGTTCAAAGTGCAAACACTGACGGTGGCACAGTTGATGACTGTATATGGACTGGCACTTTTGAATCTGCCGGTTATTCAGCTGCTGAAATGGATTAGAACACGAAAGAAATAGAGGATTTGACAGGATATTGAATAAAGGAAGGAATTGAATAGAACTGAATAAGGAAAATATGCGGAAAATCCGGAAGCTGATTTTGTTCACAGCACTGCTGATCGTGGTGCTGTGGAAATATGAAGAGGTGTTGGAGGTACTGGGATATGTGGGACATCTGATCTTTCCGTTTCTGCTTGGAGGAGCCATTGCGTTTGTACTGAATGTACCGATGAACTTTATCGAGCGGCACTTGTTTACGGAAAAAGTAAGAAAAAATAAAGTGTCAGATAAGCTTGCAAGACCGGTGAGTCTGTTGAGTGTACTTTGTATCGTAGTTGGCGTGTTGACGGTAGTGATCTTTGGTGTTGTACCTCAGCTTGTAAATACATTTGGAAATCTGGGGCAGAGTATTACCCAGTTCATCCCACATGCACAGGCGTGGGGGGAAAAGAGGTCTTTCATGGAAACAAGGAGGTTGTCGAACTGATCAACAGTGTACAGTTTGACTGGGACAAGATTGTGGAGACACTGATTGATTTCCTGAATAATGGTGCTGGAAATATGCTGAGTTCGACACTCACCGCTGCAAAAAGCATTATCAGCGGAGTTTCAACATTTGTCATAGCTTTTTTATTTGCAATTTATATTTTGCTGCAGAAGAAAAAGCTTGGGATACAGGCGAAAAAGGTACTGTTTGCATTCGTACGAAGAGGTCGTGCGGAGGCTGTGGTGGAAGTCTCTTCCCTTACTTACAGCACATTTTCAAGCTTCCTGACCGGACAGTGCCTGGAGGCTGTGATTCTCGGAAGCATGTTCGTATTGGCCATGACAATCTTCCGGCTGCCGTATGCACTGCTAGTGGGAATCTTTATCGCATTTACCGCACTGATACCGATCTTTGGAGCATTTCTCGGCTGTGCGGAGGGAGCATTTTTAATCTTCATGGTCGATCCGATGAAGGCACTTATGTTCATCGTGTTGTTTCTTGTGCTTCAGCAGATAGAAGGAAACCTGATTTATCCGCATGTGGTAGGTAATTCTGTAGGGTTGCCGTCCATCTGGGTGCTGGCAGCGGTCAGCATCGGAGGCAGCCTTATGGGAGTAGTTGGAATGCTGATATTTATACCGATTGTGTCGGTGGCATATGCATTGTTCCGGGAAATTGTGTATTTGAAGCTGAAAAAACAGGGTGTAGATCCGGCAGAGCTGGAGGTTTAATAAAGACAATTAAGTCAGACCATTGAAGTGCTTATGTGTAGAATAATGTAAAAAATTAAGAAAAGTTCGTGTAGTTTAGTGTAAAAAAACGATAAAAATACATTGATTTTTACACGAATAATTCATATACTACCTGACTTTAGAAGTTCAAGAAAAAAAATGGTGCTAACTCGTTAACCTAGCGAGTATGCATCATTTTTATTTGTCTATCTGTAAGATAGTAATTTGTAAGTGGCTGATTGAGTTTTTTGCCAAGTTCTGTTATGAATTCAGAAGCTCGAGTTATATTGATGTATTTTTTATCATTTACTTTGACTAGCCTAAAATTTCTATAGAATTCACATATCTTTGATGTGCTGTATTTATTATCCAGAACTTTGAACTGTAATATTCTTGTAAGTAAAATCGTAACATAACATATTAAGAAATGTCCCTTGATACTGTTTTCTTTTTGAAGATATACAGGACGTGCATCAAGTTCACTTTTCATTACTCTAAATGACTCTTCGATTCTCCACAAGTTATGATAGGCATCATATATTTCAACATCCTTCATTTTTATTTCAGAAGTAACAAGCATATTATATCCTGCAAGGTCTCTGTCTTTTTTTATTGCTTCTTCATTTAATGTTACTATAGGATGATCACCATCGTTTGATGTAATAGTTATATATTTTCCAGATTCTCCATATTCACTTTTTTAGCGGAATATGTTTTTAAATTTCTTGCTTTTTCAACCATCTTATCGATTTCCATAAGTTTTTTTCTTACAAGTTTTGGATTGTAGGTACAGACTCTTTTTTCTCTTATTGTTTTTTTGACAATCTTACCATCATCATCTTTATAAGAATAGTCAAAATCTTCAATACATGACTTGTATCTGTATACTGTATTTCCATATTCATCCTTTACATCTTTATAATCATTATTAAGAAGTACCCATACCTTTTCTTTTTCAAAAAGCTGTTTTACAGATTTTGAAAATATATATCCATCACTGTTATTGACTGCCTGTATTATATTTCTTGCGCAGTTCAGCCCTTTATCGGCTATCTGAATAGTTCTTCCAGAGATATTGTTTTGATTTTTCATATCCTGAATGATGTTTCTCAATATTGGTTTTTCAGATTCGTTTCCAGGATACATCTTCTTGCCGATAGGAATCATATTGGCATCAAGGAGGAGCCCCATACCAACAATAGAATCATTTTTATTCTCTTTGGATGGACCGCGTCTTTGAAAGTCATTTTCCTTATCGATTTCAAAGAAGAAGTTGGTACAGTCAAAAAAAGAATGAGAAGTATCCGTACCATAGTTTTCTTTGGTGGCTACAGTAAATATTTCAACCAGCTTTTCATATTCGCTGCCAACGAATTCTACAGCGTCAAGAAGCTGATCATAGGAATAGTTCATTTCCTTAAATAAAGAAGGAAGAACATCATGAAAAGTCTTGTATTTAGAACAGGGCGCAACAGCTCTGGCAAATACAAGTGATGAAAAAATGTCAAAGACATTGAACTGAAAATTCCTGTTGGACTGTAAGAAGCCAAAGTGCTGTTCAACATCCAGGTTATTAAGGATATTGGCCAGAGGGAAATAGCCAAGATATTTTTCAGGAGAAATATCGGAAATAAGTTTTTCAGTTTTCTTTTGGACTTCTTTTTCCATTTTCTTTTCAGCATTCATTCTGTCTACTTCTTTTTGATAGAAGGAAACAGGATCATCAATACCAGCTTCAATAAGTTTATTGATATTACCGAGATTCTTAATGCTTCTATGTTTTGTACCTTTAACATCAGGAGAGTAGAAGCTTTCATAGATAGCAAGATAAGTACGAGTTTGTTGTTTAGAAAATAAGCCATGTTGGACCTCCTCTACACCTAACACCACGACACCATTGTTATAACGTAAATAAGAAATAAAAGAAATAATTTTTGAAATAAAAAAGCACTTTATTTTTCAAGTGCTTTGGGAAATCTATGGTTATTATATTTCTAAACAAAAATGGTGCTAACTTCTAAAGACGGGTATTGTCCAAAGCTTTTTTCTTGACTTTTTTTCTTTATATGAATATTGTTAGTATGCTAATAGTTAGGATACTAACATAGGAGGTATTATGAAGACACCATTTTATTTGATGTTGTTTAAAACACAACATGCTCAAAGTAAAAAGAATCGAGAAACGATGGATGAGTATCATCTATCACCAGGACAACCTAAGGTTTTGAGGTATTTAAATGCTCATCAAGACTGTAAATTAAAAGATATTGCGGATGAATGCGATATTGAAAGTGCTACTGTCAGTAAGATGATTGATAACTTAGAGAAAAAGGAAATGTTGACAAGAAAGTTTAATCCTAAAAATAAAAGAGCTTATCAATTAAATATTACAGAATATGGAAAAGAGTCTTTAAAAAAATGGAATGCTCACTGTATTGAAATTGAAAATATTTCTTTGAAAGATTTTAGTGAGGAAGAAAAGGAACAATTTGAAGATTTTTTAAATCGTATGTATAAAAATCTGACAAATAAAGAATTATAGGGGGAGTTATTTTATGATTAAACGTTTAATACCATTTGCGAAAAAATATAAAAAAGCGTTTATTCTAGCTTTTTTATGTGTTGTAGGAGAAACGATCTTTGAATTAGTTATTCCAGTATTGATGGCTAATATTATTGATATTGGAGTAGCTCAAAAAGATCAACATTATATTATTATGCAAGGTGTTTTAATGGCAGTTTGCGCTTTAATTGCTTTAGTATTAGGAATCCTTTATTCACGTTATGCAGCTGTTGCTGGTCAAGGGGTTGGTTTTGAAATAAGAAAAACTGAATTTGAAAAAGTACAAAACTTTTCTTTTTCAAATACAGATCATTTTTCAACCTCTTCTTTAATTACACGACTTACAAGTGATGTGACGATTATTCAAAATGCTATTTGTAATGGTTTTAGACCACTTGTAAGAGCACCATTTATGTTTTCAATGGCTTTATTTTTATCAATTAAGATGAATGCCAAACTTGCTTTGATTTTTATTGTCGTTGCACCTATTTTAGGAATTGGTTTATTTTTTATTGTTAAAACAGTCGGACCATTATTTCGCTTTATGCAAAGTAATGTCGATGAAGTCAATACAGTTGTTCAAGAAAACTTAATTGCGATTCGTACAGTAAAAGCTTATGTTAAAAGTGATTATGAAAACGAAAAGTTTGAAAAAATCAATCAAGAACTTAGAACTCATAGTGAAAAAGCTTTTCGTTATTCAGTACTCAACATGCC
>ENA-OUQW01002214-OUQW01002214.1-human-gut-metagenome-genome-assembly--contig:-NODE-2214-length-17008-cov-5.459506_pt1 | contig 17008 bp, 14 predicted proteins | sample MGYA00248464_ERZ548849 | MGnify/ENA primary metagenome ERZ548849 (study PRJEB26491, sample SAMN04978193) | human gut metagenome | host: Homo sapiens | study: EMG produced TPA metagenomics assembly of... | reverse complement strand
TTGCCGACAAGGCTGCATCTGTAAATATGCCTTATGTAATCGAGCGCTGGCCGGGCGGTATGTTGACTAATTTCCCCACTATCCGCAAGGCTGTTAAGAAGATGGCTACCATCGACAAACTGACGAATGACGGTACGTACTCTAATCTGTCTAAGAGAGAAATCCTGCAGATTTCACGTCAACGTGCTAAGTTGGACAAGACTTTGGGTTCTATTGCTGACCTGACTCGTCTGCCGTCTGCACTGTTCGTTATTGATGTTATGAAAGAAAATATTGCAGTTCGCGAGGCTAACCGTCTGGGTATTCCCGTATTCGGTATCGTTGATACGAACTCTGATCCTACTAACATCGACTTCGTAATTCCGGCTAATGACGATGCTACTAAATCAGTAGAAGTAATCTTGGATGCTTGCTGCGCTGCTATGCAGGAAGGTCTGGAAGAAAGAAAAGCTGAAAAGGTAGATATGGAAGCTGCCGGTGAAGCTCCTGCCAACAAAGGCAAGAAGAAAGCTACTAAAGCAAGACTCGACAAATCCGACGAGGAAGCAATCAATGCAGCTAAAGCTGCTGCTTTCATGAAGGAAGAAGAGGCTTAATTATTATAGAGTAGTTAGTAGTAAGTAGTTAGTAGTAAGTAGAGAAATGTACTGCTTACCTAAGTCAGCAAATAGAGTATCCTCTACTTACTACTGGCTACTAACTACTAACTACTTTTTTTATTATCAATAACTAAAAATATAAAGGAAATATATTATGGCTGTAACAATGGCTGATATTACCAAACTCCGCAAAATGACCGGAGCAGGTATGATGGATTGCAAGAATGCATTGACAGAAGCTGAAGGCGATTTCGACAAGGCAATAGAAATTATCCGTAAGAAGGGACAGGCTGTTGCCGCTAAACGTTCAGACCGCGAGGCTTCTGAAGGTTGCGTTTTGGCTAAGACTACCGGTGACTTTGCTGCTATCATCGCTTTGAAGTGTGAAACTGACTTTGTTGCTCAGAATGCTGACTTCATAAAGTTGACTCAAGACATTCTTGACCTTGCTGTGGCTAACAATTGCAAGACTTTGGACGAAGTGAAAGCACTGCCGATGGGTAACGGTACTGTACAGGATGCAGTGACTGACCGTAGCGGTATCACAGGTGAAAAAATGGAACTTGATGGTTACATGACTGTAGAAGGTGCAAACACTGTTGTTTATAACCACATGAACAGAAACGGACTCTGCACCATCGTTGCTTTTAACAAGGAAGTAAACGAAGCGTTGGCTAAGCAAGTGGCTATGCAGATTGCTGCCATGAGCCCGATTGCAGTTGATGAAGATGGTGTTTCTGAAGAAATAAAGCAGAAAGAAGTTGAAGTTGCTATCGAAAAGACAAAAGTAGAATTGGTACAGAAAGCTGTAGACGCTGCTCTGACGAAAGCTGGCATCAATCCTGCTCATGTGGACAGCGAAGACCACATGGAAAGCAACATGGCTAAAGGCTGGATTACAGCTGAAGATGTAGCGAAAGCAAAGGAAATCATCGCTTCCGTTTCTGCTGAAAAGGCTGCCCACCTGCCCGAACAAATGATTCAGAACATCGCTAAGGGTCGTCTGGGTAAGTTCTTGAAGGAAGTTTGCTTGCTGAACCAGGAAGATATCATGGATGCTAAAAAGACTGTTAGAGAAGTACTGAAGGCAGCAGATCCTGAACTGAAGGTTGTTGACTTCAAGCGTTTCACTTTGAAAGCTGAATAATCCACTCTCTATATATAAAAGAAACGACCGCACGGAATTTCCGTAGCGGTCGTTTTTTATGCATATTAGCGGCTTTTGAAACAGATGATGCATTAGGGTAAAACAGATGGTCTGTTTACCCCAAACAGATGGTCTGTTTGGCCTCAATAGACCATCTGTTTTGCCCTAATAGACCATCTGTTTCGGCAGACCCGATTATCCGACTGGTTTCGTCTGCGTATATCCTTCTTTTTTAAGCAGTTCCAGCACTTTTTGCTTGAAATCTCCCTGTACGATGATTTCTCCGTCTTTGGCACTTCCGCCTACGCCGCATTTAGACTTCAGCAATTTGCCCAACTCCTTCAAGTCATTTTCCGTACCTACGAATCCCGTGACCAGTGTGACCACTTTGCCGCCCCGGTTCTTGCGGTCCAATTGAACGCGCAACTTCTGTTGGGAGGCTTCTAAAGAGACTTGTTCTTCGCTATCTTCCCTTTCGTAACTATAGTCCGGGTTGGTAGAATACACGACATTCAGCCGTTCTTTCCAATCATTATTCTTCATATTCGTTCTGTTTTGAGAATCAAAAGTAATATTTTGCATGGAACTTTGCAATCTTTTGTGACTTTTGTCGTCTAATAGAAAATGCTAATTAACTTCAAATGCACGAAACATGAAAAGATTTGCCGGGCTATTTTTATTGCTTTTTGCCACTATACTATCTTTTGCACAATCTTTCAAGGGTACTGTTACGGACAATAGCGGGAATCCGGTTCCGTATGCCGCCCTCTATCTGAGAGAGACTAAATCGGGGTTGACCACTGATGAACATGGGCGCTTTCAGACCCGATTGCCTGCCGGGCAATATACCTGTGAGGTATCTTCTTTAGGATTCGTATCCCAGACCTTTTCTTTCCAAATGCTCAATCGCGACTATGAGAAAGATATAGTACTTGTCGAGCGCACTTACAGCCTGCCGGAAGTAAGTATCACCAAAGGGAATGAAGACCCCGCCTATGCCGTGATGCGTAGAGCAATAGCGCGTGCTCCTTATTATCGTACGCAGATAAAAAGTTATACTGCCGGCACGTATTTGAAAGGAACGGGTAAGGGCACCTCCATTCCCGCTGTCCTGAAGTTGTCCAAAGAAGTGCGGAAAGGCGCGAAGGAGTGGCTTGGAAAACTGTTTGTTTTGGAGCAACAACAGATTGTGAATTTTACTGCTCCCAATATCTGGAATAATAAAGTATTAGCCAATAGGAATTCGTTTCCCGAAGAAATACAGGTGGATATGGGCATCACCACAGTTAATCTTTATACACCCGAGCTTTTCGGCAAAGTCTCTCCTTTAAATAAAAACGCTTTTTCGTACTACCGCTTCCGGCTTGACGGTTGCTTCGTGGAAGAAGGGCAGATGATTAATAAGATACGTGTGATTCCAAGAAAAGACGACAACCGTTTGCTGGAAGGAGACTTGTTTATTGTAGAAGACCTGTGGTGCCTATCGGCTGCCGATGTCAATGTACGTGATACCGGATTGAAAGCAAAGATTAAGATTACCTGCAAGGAGATACAGCCTTCTGTCTTTCTGCCCGTTTCCATCAATACATCTTCTGACATAGATATTATGGGGTTCAAGGCGGAAGCATCTTACCTGGCGGCGATACACTATAAAGAGGTGAAGACAGAGCTTTCACCGGAAACAAGTACGGATAAGACCGTGAAGACCGTAACGGCAGGCACAGTGGCGCAACCCAAGAAACATAAATATGAGCGTCCGGCACGAATCGGGCGTAAGGATACCCAGGTCGATTCGCTTGCCGACAAGAGGGATTCCCTTTATTGGACGGCTATCCGCAGTGTACCGTTGCGGTTGGAGGAGGTGCAAAGCTATCAGTATAAGGAAGAAAAGATTGCTTTGAAAGAATCGTCACCCCAGGATAAGTCCGATAAGAAAACAGCTGTCGGGCAAGTGCTGAATACGATGATGTGGGGAAAAACTTTCAGGACTTCCAATAAGAATGCCTGGCTGACTTTACCCGGTCTTTCCTCTTATATTCCTGAATATAACTTTGTGGATGGTTTCTGGTTGGGAGCCAAGTTGAAGACCGGGGTGAAGCTGTCTGAATCGTCTACCCTCCGTTTCGTTCCCTCCTTTTACTATACCACTGCACGGAAGAATTGGGTAGGGCAAGGAGAATTGACTTTGGAGTACGCTCCCCGTAACAGAGGTTATTTATCCCTTTCAGGCGGAATCCTCTCTGCCGATTATAATTCGGAAAGCGGAGAGTCGCGTATGATAAATGCGATGTCCAGCTCATTGTTCGGGCACAACCATCTGAAACTTTATGAAAATACTTTCTTTACTGTGGACCATGCGATAGAACCTTTCAACGGCTTGCTCTTTTCATCCTCACTCTCCTGGCAACGCAGGAAGATGCTGGATAATCACATCAGGCATAGTTGGTTTAAGAGGGATGCCGAACCGAACATTCCCGAAAACAGCAAATTCCGTCCCATGCCGGAGAATGATATTCTGAAAGCTTCTTTTGAATTGGAATATACCCCGGCACATTACTACCATATGTCCAGAGGCAAGAAAATATATGAAGCTTCCCGTTATCCGACTTTCGCTTTGAAATACGACCGGGCATTTCCGGTGGATGGAAGCCGCTATCTGACTTCTTACCATCTGATGCAATTCTCGGCTAAACAAAATATCGGTTTCGGCATGTTCAATCGTCTGCGCTGGTCGGTAAATGCCGGTACATTCTGGGGGGTGGAGAATCTGCAATTCCCCGACTTCAAACATTTCGCCTCCACCCGCATTTGGGTTACGGAACGTTCTTTCGATAGCGGATTCAGTTTGCTGGATAATTATGCTTTATCCACCAATACCCGTTGGGCGCAGGCAAACGTCTCCTGGTACACCCCGTACCTGCTTCTGAAGCACCTTCCTTTTCTGTCAAGAAAACCTTTTGATGAAGCCTTGCATCTCCGCTCTATCGTGATATACGGGCAACGGCCTTACACGGAACTGGGATATTCGGTCGGGCTTTCTGATAGGGCGCGGATAGGTGTGTTTGCCGGTTTCGATTGCCTGAAATTCCATTCGGCAGGAGTTTCCATCAGTCTGCCCTTATCTCTGATTGCAGGTGAATAACACTTTTGTAGAAATTATGTTAACTTTCTTCTGTATGACTGTTCATTTTCGGAAAAAAGCGTATTTTTGTCAATCCGTAACCTAAAGAAATGAAGAAAATGACCACGAACCAGGCAATTCAATATAAGGATAGCATGAAAGTGCCGGAGCCTACTTTGCGCAGGTTGCCGTGGTACTTGTCGAATGTCAAGTTGCTCAAACAACGGGGCGAACGGTTTGTCTCTTCTACACAAATATCCAAAGAAATCAATATAGATGCTTCTCAGATAGCTAAAGACCTGTCTTATGTGAATATTTCCGGGCGTACGCGTGTAGGCTATGAAGTCGATACGCTGATTGCCGTGCTGGAAGACTTTCTGGGATTTACCGATATGCATAAGGCATTCCTTTTCGGAGTGGGTAGCTTGGGGGGCGCTCTGTTGCGTGACTCCGGTTTGAAGCATTTCGGACTGGAGATAGTGGCGGCGTTTGATGTCAATCCCGAATTGGTGGGCACTACACTGAATGGTATTCCCATTTTCCACTCTGACGACTTTGAACGGAAGATGCGCGAATATGATGTGAATATCGGTGTGCTGACTGTTCCCATCGAGATAGCCCAGCAGATTACGGACACAATGATAACGGGAGGCATCAAGGCTGTGTGGAACTTTACCCCGTTCCGCATCCGTGTGCCGGAAAATATCGTTGTCCAGAATACTTCTCTATATGCTCATTTGGCGGTGATGTTCAACCGTCTGAATTTTAACGAAATCAAATAATGAAGATTATTGCTGTTGGAATGAACTATGCACTGCACAATAAAGAGCTGGGGCATACGTTAGTAAATAAAGAGCCGGTTATCTTCATGAAGCCCGACTCGGCGATATTGAAAGACGGAAAGCCTTTCTTTATTCCCGATTTCTCGGATGAGGTTCATTATGAAACAGAAGTGGTGGTACGCATCTGCCGTTTGGGAAAGAATATTGCACCGCGGTTTGCAAGCCGTTATTATGATGCGGTGACAGTAGGCATCGACTTTACAGCGCGCGATTTGCAACGCAAGTTCCGCGAGGCGGGCAATCCCTGGGAACTCTGCAAAGGGTTCGACAATTCGGCGGCTATCGGTACCTTTGTTCCTTTGGAACAGGCAGGAGGCGATGTGCAGCAACTTGATTTCCGTCTGGACATAGACGGACAGGAAGTGCAGCACGGAAATACCTCGGACATGCTTTTCAAGGTGGACGAGATTATAGCATACGTCAGCCGCTTCATGACGCTGAAAATAGGCGACCTGTTGTTTACGGGGACTCCCGCGGGCGTAGGTCAGGTACAGATAGGACAGCATTTACAAGGATACCTCGGAGAAGATAAGTTGCTCGACTTTTATATTCGTTGAGTCAATTTGTTAGTATATGTCTATCAAACGTTGCTGGTTGTTTTGTTGCTTTATCGCTCTCTTTCTACCGGTTTCGGCGCAAGAATTTGTTACGCTGAACTGGCAGGAATTGCCGTCTGCACAAACGCTTCCCGTAGTGACGCGCGAACTTCCGCTGAAGGATGATTTCCGTTCTTTCACCTATCAGGTAGAAATAGAGTTTCCGGAATACCAGAAGTTAAGTAAGAGTGAGGCTGCCGCTTTGGAAGTGCGGTTGGATAGTTTGCGCCGGCTTCCGGATGAAGATATGGCTTTTAGGGAAGGTCTGCCGGTATCTCCTCAGGTTACTTCGTTCATCAAAGTCTCCGCACACCGTGGCTTTCTCTCCGTAAATTTTGTTCCTGTGGTCTATCGTGAGGGTAGTTATCAACGGCTGAACTCCTTTAAGTTATCGGTGAAACCTTTTCCAAAGAAAGAGGGAATGGGAGAGGGGACACTCACCCGAAACACAGCAATCCCTTCAGTTGAAACTTCTTTGGAGGGGTACGCTTCTCTGAGTAATTATACTTCTCTGAAAGACTGTACGAATTCACTTCTTTCTTCCGGCCGTTGGACAAAAATACGTGTCCGGACCACCGGAGTCTTTAAGATTACGGATGCCGAGTTACGGAAGATGGGTTTTTCAAGACCGGAGAAAGTTCGGGTGTTCGGGTATGGCGGTTATTTGCTGTCCCAACGTTTCAGTGAACATCCGGCGGCCGATTTGCCCGAAGTTCCCTTGCTGCGTTTGTCGGACGGTGTGCTGTTTTATGCCCGTGGCACTGTTTCCTGGAAGCCCGATACCCAAAACACTTATTTTGTCCGCGAGCGTAACTTCTACTCCGACGAGGGATATTATTTCCTGACCGACCGGGATGATATTCCGGAAATGGAACCCGAAGTGACAGCCTCTTTGCAAGGCACTGCTGCCAACCGGTTGACTACATTCAACTCATACGCCCTTTATGAAAAAGATGCTTTTAGCTGGGCCAATACCGGCCGGGAACTTTACGGAGACTACGACTATGTTGCCGGAAATACGAAGAACTATACCTTGAATTTACCGGGTATTGTCCCCGGAGGGGCTGGCTGGCTGACTACCACATTTACCGCCCGTTCCATCGAAGTGGCTACCTCTTATTCGGTTTCGGTGGATGGGGTGATGCAAGACAATGCCCCGTTAGCATCTATCTCATCCGATAACCAGTATTATACGAGAGCTACTTCCGCCACTATAAATACTTCCTGGCAGGGAACTAATTCGGGAACTGCCGTAGTAACCGTTACTCATAGCCGCCCGTCGGGAACATCGGGCCGTCTTGATTATATAGCCTTGAACTATACCCGCGAACTTACGCTGAACGCCCCTTATCTTACTTTCCGTTCTCTGGCTTCTATCGACAAGGAAACCACATTCGTACTTTCCGGTGCTACGGCTTCCACCGTTATCTGGGATGTGACCGACCCTGCGAATATCAGTAGGATAGAAGGACATTTTGCAGATGCCACCTATACATTCACCATCCCTGCGGGAAAACTGCGTGAGTTTGTGGCTGTCACCCCCGAAGCAACGGGGTTTGAAACTGTAGAATCCGTTGGCGGCATTGCCAATCAGAATCTGCATTCTCTGGAAGCTACCGATATGATTATCATCTCTCCCGACCGGACTGACCTGATGACACAGGCGGAGCGACTGGCGCAGGCGCATCGTGAAAAGGACGGATTGTCGGTTGTTGTCATTCCTGCCCCACAAATCTACAATGAATTTTCTTCCGGAACACCGGATGGGACAGCCTACCGCCGCCTGATGAAGATGCTCTACGACCGTTTTCCGACGACTGCCGAACGTCCTAAGTATCTGTTGCTCTTTGGAGATTGCAGCTATGACAACCGTATGCTGACATCCTCTTGGAAGAACTACCGCCCGGACCATTATCTGCTCTCCTATCAGTCGGAGAACTCTATCGAAGAAAACGGTTCATACGTGACTGATGATTATTTCGGCTTTTTGGATGATGAAGAAGGTGATAACCTGACGGCTGCCATGCTGGATATCGGCATCGGACGTTTCCCTGTCCGCACGGCTGCCGAGGCGAAAGCGGCTGTCGATAAGACTATCGCTTATATGGAAAATAAACATGCAGGGCCCTGGAAGCATACTGTTTGCTATGTATCGGATGACGGAGATAAGAATCTGCACATATCCCAATCCGAGATACTTGCAAGTTATACTGAACGGAATTATCCTTCCTTGCTTGTCAACCGGATTTATGCCGATGCCTTCCGCCGCGAGGCTTCCGCTACGGGAGAAACGTATCCTGATGCAACGAAACGTCTTTTGCAAATGTTCGACAAAGGAATGTTGGTAGTCAACTACACGGGGCATGGAAGCACCTCTGCCTGGGCGGCGGAGAACTTATTAACAGTCAACGACATCACTAAAATGTCGTCTCCGCGCCTTCCTCTGTGGATAACGGCAACCTGTGACTTCACCCGTTTTGACGATATACAGACTTCGGCGGGCGAACAGGCTTTTCTGAATCCCAAAGGCGGTGCCATTGCCTTGCTCACTACCTCCCGTGTGGTATATGCTTCGCAAAACTCCTCTCTGAACCAGGCCTTTCTTCGCCATATCTTTTCCCGTCCAGAGGGGAAGCGCCTCCGGTTGGGAGACATCATGCGCCTGTCTAAATGTGACGAGGCCTTGGCAAACGACAAGAATAAGCTGAACTTTGCCCTTATCGGCGACCCCGCCCTGACATTGGCATATCCCGATTATCAGGTACAAATAGATGAATTCGCGGGAGTGAATGTATCAGAAGAAGGCGCTGTCTATCCGCAGGTGAAAGCCGGCAGCAAGATCACCGTCAAAGGGCATATCCTGACTCCTGAAGGTAATCCGGCAGAGGATTTTACCGGTACGGTGCATCCTACTGTGCTCGATAGTAAAGAACAGGTGACCACTCTCGACAACCGTGGCGAGGGAGCTTACACTTATACGGAGCGCAGTAAAACTCTTTTCTCCGGCAGTGACTCTGTTCGCCAAGGCCGGTTTGAATTTACTTTCCCCGTACCGCTGGACATCAATTATTCGGATGAAGAAGGTTTGTTGAGCCTTTATGCACTGAGCGCAAACCAGACTAATGAAGCGGGGGGATATTTCGACCGCTTCCTGGTAGGAGGCACGGCCGATGAGATTTCTTCGGATACTTTAGGACCCAAGATGACGATTTATCTGAATACTCCGGATTTCCACTCCGGAGGACAAACTAATCATACGCCTCTGTTTGTGGCGGAATTGGAAGATGCTGACGGCATCAATACGGTGGGCAACGGTATCGGGCACGACCTTTCGCTCTGTATTGACGGTAGTGCTGTGCTGACTTATAACCTGAATGATTACTATACCCCCACAGCTGGAGATTATACCCGCGGGGCGGTGTACTTCTCTGTGCCCGACCTTACTGAAGGAAAGCATACCCTTTCATTCCGTGCCTGGGATTTGCTGAATAACTCTTCAACAAAGACGCTGGATTTTGAAGTGGTTCGCGGATTGCGGCCCAATCTTTTCTCCGTGATTTGTACGCAGAGTCCTGCAAGGGAGAGCACAACGTTTGTTCTCTCGCACAATCGTCCCGGTTCTACGCTTGCTGTGCGTATGTCGGTTTATGATTTTTCCGGTCGGGAATTGTGGACACACCTTGAACAGGGCATATCCGACGGACAGACTTATTACGTAGAATGGGATTTATGCAGCAATGGCGGACAACGTCTGGCACCCGGTGTATATTTGTACCGTGCTTCCATTGTCTCCGATGGCAGCCGTGAAAGTACGAAAGCGCAGAAAATCATTATCCTGTCACAATAAATGAGGCTGTTTACAGTTTTATTAGTATTGCAGACCGAAAGTACTTAAAGCAATGCTAAGTACATCAGCATGATAAACTATACTATCTGTCATTCTGAGCGTAGTCGAAGAATCTCCTCCCTATGCATGCAAAAAGATGAGATCCTTCGGTTACGCTCCCTTAGATGACAGATACCGATAATATAAAATAAATAAGAGAACATATCTATATGAAGAAATTAATCTTACTATCAATCATAATTCTCTTGTCCGTAAGTCTTTCGGCACAAGACAAGAACCAGTTTAACCCTGTCAATACCGGTGTTAATTCTTTAGGTATTGCCCCCGATTCCCGTGGTGGCGGTATGGGAGATGTTGGTGCGGCAACTGATCCGGACGTAAACTCCCAGTATTGGAACCCGGCAAAGTACCCGTTTACGATCAGCCGTGCCGGAGTGGCTGTCTCATATACTCCCTGGTTGCGTAAACTGGTGAATGATATTGACTTGGCATACGTAGCCGGTTATTATCGTATCGGAGATTATCAGGCTGTCAGCGGCTCATTGCGTTATTTTTCTTTGGGAGAAGTACCGGTCAATCAGGGCGAGAATTCTCCGGGTTATACTATCAAACCCTATGAAATGGCGGTGGACGTAGCTTACTCCCGTATGCTGTCCGAACATTTCTCTGCGGCTGTTGCATTGCGCTACATCTATTCTGACCTGGCATATAGAGAGGATGAAGACGTCTCCGCCGGTTCTGCATTTGCTGCTGATATTGCGTTCTATTATACTAATTATATCATTCTCGCGCAACGCGAGTGTATGCTTTCTTTCGGGTTGAACGCCTCCAATATAGGAACAAAGATTTCATACGATAGCGGCAATACCAGTCAGTTCCTGCCTACCAACCTGCGTTTGGGAGCTTCTTTGCTGTTTCCGATAGATGATTACAATACGATTGGAGTCAGTTTTGATGCTAATAAATACATGGTTCCCACCCGTCCCATCCGTGGAGAAGAGGAGTCGCAGGAGGAGTATGAAGAGCGTCTGGATCGTGACTACAATGATATTTCGCCTATTAAAGGTATCTTTAAATCTTTCAGTGACGCTCCCGGTGGTTTCAAGGAAGAATTGCAGGAGATACAGTGGTCGTTGGGATTGGAATATACCTATCATGAACAGTTCTCCGTTCGTGGCGGCTATCACTGGGAACATGAGAATAAAGGAAACCGCAAGTACTTCTCGTTCGGTGCAGGATTCAAGATGAGCGTGTTCTCGCTGGATGCCGCTTATCTGGTGTCTACGGCACAGAGCAATCCGCTCGACCAGACACTTCGCTTTACGTTAGGTTTCGACCTTGACGGGATTAAGGATTTGTTCGGGCGTCGCAGAAGATGATTTTTAGCGGCGTGAGTTCCACCAGTCCAGATAAAAACCGGTTATTCCTAATAGTACGTCTGTTATTTTCAAATCCTTTTCCGGTATATTCAGATGCAGCTTTTTAGGGTCATAAATTGTGGCATTGACTCCCTGTGTCCGTGGCGTTGTCTTCACGAACATATCCTTCATGTTCATTGTAACCGTACTGAAACTTCGGAATATATCCATTCCTATAGTTCCATCTCCGGCGAAGTGAACCCCATTTTGTTCAGGTGTCGCCACTACGCTGAGGCTGTCTGTACATCCCATATATTCGCCTATCTGGAAGCATGCGCCCGGCAGTTTGTAAATGCAGACCCGTGCTGTGCCGCCGAAGCCGCCAAGTCCCATTGAATCTCTTTCGGCTATCCGTTCGATGCGGTCTTTATGCTGTTCAAAGTAGTCGTAATTCAACTGGCTGAGACCGGAACCGCTGTCGAAGTTCATCCGTAGTAATTCATGGTCATATACTACTTCAAGGTCAAGGATGCCTTTTCCCGTAAAGCAGATGTTCGGGGCAAATCCCGGTGCGGGAGTCAGGTCTTTGGGAATTGTCAGCCGGTTGGTGCGGAAATCGAGTTTTATTTCTTGAAGTCGATTGAGGATAGGCAGCCCGATGATGGCTTCCAGATGTTTCATGTAGCGGTCCGCCTTTTCATCCCCGGTTTCCATATCCAGCACATAGAAAGGTACGTTTCGCATCACGAGAGAGCCTATCTTTATCTCTTCGGCAATGGCGAATTGTCCGCTTCCGGTACGTACTCCGCTTGCTGTGATTTCCACATCCAGTATCTTCATTCCGCAGGCTTTGGCTACTTCGGGGGTGACTACATTGACACCTGCACCCGTATCTAATGTGAAGTTCTGTTCTTTTCCATTCACAGTTCCTTCCAAAGTTATGGCGGTGGCTCCCGAACCGCTTTTGCCTATGCTGTCTATGCGGATAGGCAGCACTAAATCCATATCCGGTTTCTCCCATTGGTATAAGGCATAGCCGGACAAAACACGATATTCTTTTTCTTTTCTCCGGTATACTGTCAGGAAAGCACTGTCCACTTGCCCTGTCAGTTGGTCACAGAAACGTTTCAGTGTTTCGGCGGCCTGGTCGTTTGCCCCCAGCTTGCTTAGGTTTTCGGCAAGGAAGTAAACCATAGAAGCTGTATTTTCAAATCCCATATTCTCCTGTTGTTCGGCCAGTAATTTGCCGATGGCTTCGCAGGCTGCTTCGGGACGGTTGAAGAAGTTATATAGCAATGCTTGCCCAAAATCGCGCAGGAAAGGATTCAGAGAGTCTTTGTTAACGGCGAATTCCCGTTGCAGTTCAAACCAGTTCTCCTGATTCATGTAGCTTGCTACCCGGTCGTTGGCGGTCTGGCCGAATGCGCTGAGGCTTGTGCAGATAACTGCGGCGAGAAATAGCTTTTTCATGTCTGTGGGTATTAGTGGATTGTATGATTTCTCAAATATACGAAAATTTTCTTGTTGTCTATTCTTCCACCAAAATAAATATCTTCTCTTGTTACCTCGCTTTTTTTCCGTACTTTCGTGCATTCATCCAATTTAAAACAAGAAAAGCGATATGAAAATACGTGTGGGTTTTGGCTTTGACGTCCATCAGTTGGTGGAGGGGCGCGAGCTCTGGTTGGGCGGTATCCGCCTGGAACATGAAAAGGGATTACTCGGACATTCGGATGCCGACGTGCTGATACATGCCATCTGTGATGCCCTGTTGGGAGCTGCCAATATGCGCGATATCGGCTATCACTTTCCCGATACCGCAGGAGAATTCAAGAACATCGACAGCAAGATATTATTAAAGAAAACGGTGGAACTGATAGCAACGAAAGGTTACGCCGTAGGAAACATCGATGCAACCATCTGTGCGGAACGCCCTAAACTGAAGCCTCACATTCCCGCCATTCAGCAGACGCTCTCCGAAGTGATGGGAGTGGATGAGGATGATATCTCCATTAAAGCCACCACGACAGAAAAACTTGGCTTTACAGGCCGTGAAGAGGGCATATCAGCCTATGCGACAGTGCTGATTACTAAAGAATAAAAAGATTACCATAATAACTGATTTCAACCTGAATAACTACCTAAAACTAATCATGAACATGAAGAGAATTTCTTTAACCCTTTGTCTGGCTTTTCTTACGGTTCTGTTCTGCCAGGCACAGGTTGCCCCTTTAAAGTTTAACAAGAACGGAGAATTCAAGATCGTTCAGTTCACTGACATTCACTTCCAGTATCACAACCCGGCATCGGCCATTGCTTTGAAGCGCATCAACGAAGTGCTTGATGCCGAACGTCCCGATTTAGTCGTATTTACGGGAGATGTGGTTTATGCCGCACCGGCAGATACGGCGATGCGCACGGTGCTTGCCTGTGCCTCTTCCCGTAAGATTCCGTTTGTGGTGACTTTCGGCAACCACGATAATGAGCAGGGAAAGACGCGTGCTGAATTGTACGACATCATTCGCACGATGCCTTATAATATCCAGCCCGACCGTGGAGCAGTAGAGTCTCCCGACTATGTTCTTACAGTGAAGTCTTCGGATGGCAAGAAAGATGCGTCCGTACTCTATTGCCTCGATTCTCACTCTTACTCCAAACTGCCGGATGTGAAGGGCTACGACTGGCTTACTTTTGACCAGGTGAACTGGTATCGCCAGCAAAGTGCAGCTTTCACCGCAAAGAATAATGGGAAGCCTTTGCCTGCTTTGGCATTTTTCCATATCCCTTTGCCCGAATATAACGAGGCCGCTTCCGATGAAACCGCAATCCTTTATGGTACGCGGATGGAGAAAGCCTGTGCCCCTGCCATCAATACCGGCATGTTTGCCGCAATGAAAGAAGCCGGTGATGTGATGGGAACTTTTGTCGGACACGACCATGATAATGATTATTCAGTCATGTGGAAAGGTGTCGTGCTGGCTTACGGTCGTTTCACGGGTGGGAATACGGAATACAACCATCTCTCTAACGGTGCCCGCGTGATTGTGCTGAAAGAAGGAGAACGTACCTTTACCTCGTGGATACATCTGAAAGGCGGTGAGATTATTGATAAAACCGTTTATCCGGATAGCTATGTGAAGGATGATTGGCGCAAACGCCCGTTGGTGACGGAATAATAGAAGAATGTATATACGATAATTGAGGCTGAATCAAAATTGAAATAAAGATTTTGATTCAGCCTCTGTGTTTTATACCAATTTCAAGAAGAGGAGATGAGTGAAACCGATAACCCTGAAATCTTTTCTTCAGCTTTTGAATTCATGATAAATATGCACTTAGTCAGCCCTGACAATTTCTTTGCCGATTTGTCTCTGCGTACTGTATTGGGTACTTTAAGTTTAACCGTGTTGATTGTATACCGACATATAGAATAAAGGATTTTTCGCTTTTTACCTTTAAAACATACTGCATATTTAAATATTTGCAGTATATTTGCAAGGAGTAATAATAAGGACAATATGAGCATAGAAGACCAACTGAAAAAAAATGGTTTTGTTTCCACGCAAGGTTTGAGCAACTGGCAGGAACAGCAATTGCAGGCTTCCGTTCGCAAAGGGGAGGCTATGCGACTGAAAAATGGTGTGTATGCCCATATGGATGCATTGGCAGATACGATGGTGGATATTCGCTTGATAATTCCCAATGGCATCCTCTGTCTTTGGTCTGCATGGTCGGTTTACAATCTCACTACTCAGATACCTAATGCTTACTATGTAGCCATTGAACGTAGTCGGAAGGTTGTTCTGCCCGATTATCCCGAGTTCCAACTGATATATCAATCTGACAAATTACTATCTATCGGTGTTACCCAAAAAGAGATACAAGGATACAATGTGCCAATTTTCGATTTGGAACGTTCGGTTTGTGATGCAGTAAAGTATCGTAATAAAGTAGGCATTGATGTGATGGCGGAAATCCTTCAAACTTATATAAAACTACCTAAGAATAATATATCTCGATTGATGGATTACTCCTCTAAGCTCAGAGTCCGCAATACACTTAGCCACTATCTTGAAGCATGGCTATAAGAGAAATACACAATTATGGTCGCTCTGTGAAAGCTAAATTGCTGAATATCTCACGGAGCGAAGGACAACGCTATCAGATGCTCGTTACCCGATACCTCCAAGAACGTCTGTTATATCGTCTATCAATAAGCCGTTTTCACGACCATTTCTTCTTGAAGGGCGGCACACTGCTTTATGCTCACGAGCAACTCTTGGCAAGACCTACATTGGATATTGACTTTATGGGGCATCAAATTGATAGTGACAAGGAAAATGTCAGAAAAGTATTTGCGGAGATTTGCGCTATCTCTTACGAACAAGATGGTGTGATATTCTACGTTGACACATTGCGTACTGACGACATTGCGGTGGAAAAGAAATATCCAGGTGTAAGGCTGACATTGACCGCTTCTATTGATACGATTCGCCAAGACATTTCTATGGATATAGGATTCGGCGATGTGATAACTCCTCGACCTTTAGAATTGGATTATCCAAACTTACTTGACGGCTTTCCCGATACCAACATCATGGCTTATTCTTTGGAAACAGTAGTGGCTGAGAAATTTCAGACTATGATTTCAAGAGCTGAGGTAAATAGCCGCATGAAAGATTTCTATGACCTTTATACAATCTTGCAAGGTGGAAAATGCGACACTGAAATATTAGATGAAGCAATAAAGGCTACATTCAAGAATCGCCAAACCGATTATCAGGGGAATCATGTTGCCTTCAGTTCTGAATTTGCAGAGAACCCCGAATTGAACATCAGATGGAATGCGTTTATGAAGAAACTTATGGTATCAACTCAACTTACTTTTTTCGAAGTGATGAGTTACCTCCAAACTCAACTCAAACCTTATTGGGAAAGATTGAAGCAATAAAGGTATAGTATTATACTTCATTTTAAACAAAAAGTTACCGGAATGCCTCTTTTGCTGACAAAAGCTTTTCCTGAAATCCCCGAAATAAAATCTGGATGCATAATATACGGAATATAAATGCACGGTTTCTGCATGAAAAGTCAGGATATATAATACTTATGCAGAGGAACAATACTTCTTTCATGCAGGAACAATACTTCTTTCGTGCAGGAACTATAGATCTGACGCGCACAATCTATATATGGGACGCACACGGTCTATATATAGTGGACAGACCATCTGTTTTCAGTAAACAGACCGTCTGTTTTTCTTTTATTAGAGTTGTATATATTTGTGTATTGCGTTATCTGTCAGTAGAATGCTGTTTTTCGTTCGTTTCTTTTCGTTCTTCCCTGCCATCGGACGGAAATATCGCATTCTCGTTATGCATAAAATGCAAAGTGTCAAAATTGAAAAGAAATGAAGCAAATGCTAATTGATATTTTAGACACGGATTACACAGATTAGCACAGACTTAATTTATTAATAATCAGAGATATCTTCCCTA
>ENA-OUQW01002207-OUQW01002207.1-human-gut-metagenome-genome-assembly--contig:-NODE-2207-length-17067-cov-4.837703_pt1 | contig 17067 bp, 17 predicted proteins | sample MGYA00248464_ERZ548849 | MGnify/ENA primary metagenome ERZ548849 (study PRJEB26491, sample SAMN04978193) | human gut metagenome | host: Homo sapiens | study: EMG produced TPA metagenomics assembly of... | reverse complement strand
TAGCAAGACTTGCAACATGTGGACTTGTTAATGGAAAAGTAGAAGATTTAAGACACAAATTAAACGAAGACTGCAATGTAAGCATAGAAACATTTGATAGCAGTTTAGATGGTAAAAAAGCATACTGGCATACAACTTCACACATAATGGCACAAGCTGTTAAAAGATTATTCCCAAATGTAAAATTTGCAATAGGACCAAGTATAGAAAATGGTTTCTATTATGATTTTGATGTAGAAAAACCATTCACTGATGAAGATAAAGCGAACATAGAAGCAGAAATGAAAAAAATAATCAAAGAAGATATAGAAATAGAAAGATTCTCTTTACCAAAAGAAGAAGCTTTGAAATTAATGGAAGGACAACCATATAAACAAGAATTAATAAATGATTTAGCAGATGGAGAAGAAATAAGCTTCTACAAACAAGGAGACTTTACAGATTTATGTGCAGGACCACACTTAATGAAAACAGGAAAAGTAAAAGCAGTAAAAATATTATCATCTTCAGGAGCATACTGGAGAGGTGATGAGCATAACAAAATGCTACAAAGAATTTATGCAATATCATTCCCTAAAGCAAGTCAAGTTGAAGAATATATGCAAAAATTAGAAGAAGCAAGACAACGTGACCATAGAAAAATAGGGAAAGACCTAGAATTATTTATGACAAGCCCATTAGTTGGTTCAGGACTTCCAATGTATTTACCAAATGGAGCAACAGTTAGAAGATTACTAGAAAGATATATACAAGACAAAGAAGTAGAAATGGGTTACCAACACGTATATACACCATCACTTGCAAACACAGAATTATACAAAGTTTCAGGACATTGGGATCACTATAAAGAAGATATGTTCCCAGTTATGAAAATGGACAATGAAGAAATGGTATTAAGACCAATGAACTGTCCACATCATATGTTAATATACAAAAACAAAATGCACTCATATAGAGACTTACCAATAAGAATTGGTGAATTAGCACATGACTTTAGATATGAAGACAGCGGAAGTGTTTGTGGACTTGAAAGAGTACGTGAAATGTGTCAAAATGATGCTCACTTATTCGTAAGACCAGACCAAATAAAAGATGAAGTTGGAAAGGTAGTAAAATTAATACTAGATGTTTACAAAGACTTTGGATTTAAAGACTACAAATTTAGATTATCATTAAGAGATAAAAATGACAAACACAAATACTTTGACGATGACGAAATGTGGGACAAGGCAGAAAGTCAACTTCGTGAAATACTAACAGAACTAGGATTAGACTTCTACGAGGCAGAAGGCGAAGCTGCATTCTATGGACCAAAGCTAGATGTACAATTAAAATCAGCAATAGGACATGATGTAACAGTTTCAACTTGCCAATTAGACTTCTTATTACCAGAAAGATTCGAACTAGAATACATTGGTGAAGATGGAAAAGCTCATAGACCAGTTGTAATACACAGAGCAATACTTGGAACACTAGATAGATTTATGGCATTTTTAATAGAAGAAACAAAGGGAGCATTCCCAACATGGCTTGCACCAGTACAAGTAAAAGTACTCCCAATATCAGATAAGCACTTAGAATATGCAAACAAGGTAAAAGAAGCGTTACAAGATAAAGAAGTAAGAGTAGAAGTAGATGATAGAGCAGAAAAAATCGGATACAAAATACGTGAAGCACAACTTCAAAAAGTTCCATACATGCTAGTTGTTGGAGATAAAGAACAAGAAGCAGTAGAAGTCGGAGTTCGTAACAGAAAAGACGGAGACGTTGGGGCAATGAAGCTAGAAGATTTTGTAGAAAAAATAGATGAAGAAATAAAAACATTTGCAAAATAGGAAATATAATCAAAAAGAATACGGACATATAAAAAAATATGTTTGTATTCTTTTTTGAAAAATTGGCGTAAGTTTTTATTATACAATAAATTTTTATAGCATTATTAATAAAGTTGTGATATACTAATTCAGTAATTTAATTTGCAAAATTTGGAGGAGCAAATATGCCAAGGAAAGTAGTAAAAGGTACAACAGAAAACTTAAATATGTTAAGAGAAAAAGTAGACTATATTGGTTTTGAACTAGGAGAAGTTCCAGAATTTTTAAAAGATTTTGAGCCACTTGAATATAGAGTACCAAAGGTTTACGACGAAACTACATATAAAGTTTATAAGTACGTAAAAATAAAAGATATTGAAATATTAATTACACCAAAGGACAGACTAGATGATTTAGAGGAAAGGTATAAACTTGCCAGTCCATTATTTACATATATGAAGCCAGAGGCAAATGAAAATCTTGAGAAGTATGCATACTTTTTAAAAATGATAAATCAGACTAGGGTGTCAGATATTCAAGAAATAGAAAAGGAACAAGAAGCTTTTCAGAAAGAGATTCCATTTGATGTGAAATTTGCTAATAATTTTAAGTGGCAAATATTCTATTCTGATTATGCGGATAAATATTTTATGCTTGCTTCTACAAATGAAACAGATAATTCGCCGATGTTTTATTTATTGAAAAAAAAGATTGAAACGTGCAAGAGCAAGAGTAAAAAGGATAACACTATTTTTGTGCCTATCAGTAATGAGGAATATTCGGAAGTAATATTAAAAAAATCAGAGATAGAAGATTTAGAAAATTATTTGTGGTTTTTCACTAAAAATTGGCCTTCTATATATGAAATAGAAGATGAAGAAGGAAATATTCAGCTACAAATAGTCGGAGAGACTGTTATATATGATAAAATGACAAGCCAATATAGAATTATTCTCAAAGATAAAAAAGAAGCTTCAAAATGCTATAAATTAATCAAAGCATTATTCATTTTAGCATATGATTTAAGAAAAGATTATCAATTTCAAATAAAGATTGGCGAAAATGGTGGCTTAGAATTTTATTATAATGATGAAAAAATTGAATATGATACTTTGCCAGAATTCTTGAAGAAAGAGTCAATTTCCAAGATAAAAGAAAACGAAAGAGTTAAGACTGAGACTAAGGAAGTAAAGGCAGATATCAAAGATTTACAAAAGCAAGAAGAACAGAAAAACCTAGAATATCTTAGAAAAGAGAAAGAGATTGTTACTTTCTTAGAGTGCAAGAAAACATTTATGGGAAGAATAAAATATTTCTTTAAGGGAAAGAAAGGTAAGAAAGACGAAGACGTTTCGGAACATTCTGCAAGTAAAGAAAGATTAAAGGATATTTTAAGTCAAGATAAAGAAAATATAGAACATTTTAAAGATGATGAATTAGAATCTAAGAGCTATACTGTAGAAGATATTATTAAAATTGGCAAAGAACTTGATAATAATATAAAAGATAATAAAAATGCAAAACTAGACTTAAAGGCTTTGCAAAATAAGGTTGATAATATTGATAAAAAATTAAAGAATGCAACAGAGTTTTTAGAAGAGATAGATGAGCATAAGAAGAGCATATTCGAATTTTGGAAATATGCAAACAAAGATGAGTCGAAAATGCTTGCCGAAGGTGAAGTAGAAGAGGAAGAAACAACGAGTACAGGTCTTAGAAAAACATTTGATTATGAAGAAGATATAGAAAATTTTGCAAGTAAGATAGATAGCCAACAAAGAGAAAAATTAACACATAAAGAACAAGATGCATTGTTTGCCTCAAATTTTGTACTAGATGGAATAAACATAGTATCGAAGGAAAAGCTATTAAAAGCAGATGAAACAAAAATAGCAAATTTATTGCAGCAATTAAAAGATGACTACAAGAAAGATATTGATAAAATTCAAGAAAAGGATTTCGATATTTTTGGAAATATCAGCCAAGATAAGACAAAGATAAAAACATTAAAAAATAATCAACATAGAGAAGCGGAAAAAGATAAGTACAAAGTTTTAAATGTAAATTTAAATACAGAGATGGACGTATTTATAGAGAAATTAAAAGAACTTAGACAAATTCTTATAGATGAATCTGAAAAGATAGAAGTTCCATACGATATATCTTTGTACAAGGCTAGCAACGAAAAGATTGATCCAGATGGATTCGACAAATTTAGTGTAAATCCGTTTGAAACCTTGGATAATCTAGAGAAAACCTCTACATCTAAAGAAACGTATTTATATAAAATAAACGTTCCAGAAAATACAAAGTTAGTATTTTACTCGAATATAACATTCTTTGAAAATAACAATCAAACGCTTCCTTTAGGAATGGACATATCTCAAGAAGGACTTATAAACATGGATAAATATAAGCTTGAGCTAAAAGGAAAAGACGAATTTAATATAAATATTTTCAAGAACGAATTCGATAATTTTGTAAAGAATGTGAAGGTGTATGAGTATAATTTGACAAGCAAATAATAAAAGGGTTGGGAAAGGAAAAGTATGGTAGACAGAGTAATCATAATGGTACTTGATGGCTTCGGTGTCGGAGAAGCTCCAGATGCAAATAAGTATGGCGATGAAGGAAGTGACACACTTGCTGGAATATACAATAATACGACTTTAAATATTCCAAACATGGCTAAATTGGGACTATATAACATAGACGGAGTTAAGGTTGGAAAAAAACAAGAAGAGACAATAGGCGCATATGGAAAGGCACAAGAACAAGCAGATGGAAAAAACAGTCCAGTAGGGCATTGGGAGATGTCTGGTTATATTAAGCATCCTGCTTTTACAACATATCCAAATGCATTTCCTAAAAAATTGATTGATGAATTTATAGAGAAAACTGGTGTAAAAGGTGTTTTATGCAATGAAGTTGGCTCTGGAACAGAAATTTTAAAGCGTTTCGGAGAAGAACACATAAAAACAGGATATCCTATAATATACACATCAGCAGACAGCGTATTTCAGATAGCAGCACATGAAGACGTAATTCCAGTAGAAAAATTATATGAAATTTGTAGAATTACAAGAAAAATTCTAGATAACCCAGAGTACAATGTTGGAACTGTAATTGCAAGACCTTTTATTGGAGATAAATCAGAAAATTTTACAAGAACCTACAACAGAAAAGACTTTGAGTCTAATACTTTTGGTAAGACAATGTTAGATGTAATGCATGAAAATGGTACAAATGTTGTAGCCATAGGAAAAATACAAGATTTATTCAGTGGCAGGGGAATAGACAAAGCAATACACACAAATGGAAATGCTAACGGAATAGAAAAGACGATTGAAGAAATAAATAAAGATACTAAAGGCTTGATATTTACAAACCTTGTAGATACAGACATGTTATATGGACATAGAAATAATATTGAAGGATATGCAAGAGCACTAGAATATTTCGACTCGAAATTACCAGAAATAATGAGCAAAATGAAGGAAAATGATATGCTTATTATAACCGGAGACCATGGAAATGACCCAAGCACTCCAAGCACAGACCACTCTAGAGAATATACTCCAATATTGATATATGGAAAGAATATAAAAGAAAATGTGAATTTAGGAATAAGAAGCACATTTGCAGATATTTCTGCAACAATATTAGATATGTTAGACTTACCAAAACTTGAAAATGGTATAAGCTTTAGAAAAGAAATAGAAAAATAATAAAAAGCTGATATATGTTACTAAAACAATATATCAGCTTTTATAAATTTATTTTATATCTTCTTTTACAACTCCTGGTTGTTCCAACAATTCTGGCTTCTTTAAATATTTAGACAATTGCTTAAAAGAAGTTGCATAATAATAACCATCGCAAATTCTTTCATCACCAACAAAGGCTACGGTAATACATTTTTCTTCATGCATTTCATCATCATCGTAAATATAGCTTTTCTTCTTTTTACCCATTGCAAAGAATAGGCTGGTAGTACCAAAATTGTATAAATGATGATAAATACTATCAATTCCTAAAGATCCAACATTAGTTAAAAATACGCTAGTATGAAATGGACTCGCTGAAATGATTGCCTTTGGAACGGCACCATGCTTGTCTAAAAATTTAATAAATTTAAAAGCAGCTCTAATAAATCCATTTGGAACAATACTAAAGGTTTTTGCTAATGCATCTGTATTATTAGATGTACTGTAATCTTTGTTTTGTTCTATTGCTTTGTCTAATTTTTCTTTTATTTCGAAAATATTTTCAGTTCCTGTAAAAGGCAATTTTATTGTTGTTTCTTGTCCTTCATCAGCAAAACTCTTCTTTATTGCTAAAGAAACAAATATTTGATTTCTAGCATATAGGCTACCATTCATCGCAAACCTATTTAAATAAGGCCTTTCAGCAATGATTCTTACTATAGCTGCATAAATTATATTCATGTAAGAAAGCTTTATTCCTTCTTTAGCTTTTCTATCAATGTATTCATCTAATTCCTTTAATTTAATATCTTGCTTAAAATAAACTTGTGCATCGTTTCTTTCCAACATTACACAAGGTATAACTCTAAAAAACGGTGGAACAGTTTTTAATTTCCTGCCGTCACTTCTGTATCCAAACATTATTTTTCTCCCCTTTATTTGATATATCCATTTTACGCTGTGTGACGAAAAATGTCAAATAATATTGAATTAAAAATTGACAAATGGGTAGGAATGGTTTATTGTAGTATTAGTATGAACTTAAAATGGAGGAATATAAAATGTTAGAGGAACTAAGACAATGTGAAGTCTGTCCTTTTAGATGTAAAGTAAATAGATTGGAAGGGAAAATAGGAAAATGTGGTTGTAATGATAAGATAAAAATTGCATTAGCATCATTACATTATTATGAAGAGCCATGCATAAGTGGAAAGAATGGTTCTGGTACAGTATTTTTTTCGAATTGTAACTTGAATTGTTTATTCTGCCAAAATTATAAAATAAGTCAAGAGGGAAAAGGAAGAGAAGTTTCTATAGAAGAACTAGCTGATATCTTTTTAAATCAGCAGAAAAATGGTGCAAATAATATAAATTTAGTAACACCAACTATGTATGCATATCAAATAATAGAAGCTTTAAAAATTGCAAAATCTAAAGGCCTTATAATTCCAGTAATATATAACACAAATGGTTATGAAAATGTTGAAACAATAAAGGCTCTGAAAGGATATATAGACGTATATTTGCCAGATTTAAAATATTATTCTAATGAGATTGCTGTAAAATATTCAAAAGCACCAAACTATTTTGAAATAGCAACAAAGGCAATTTTAGAAATGATTAATCAAGTGGGAACTCCAGAATTTGACGAAAATGGATTAATAAAAAGAGGAGTAATAATAAGACATTTAGTCCTTCCAGGACACATTCAAAATTCGAAACACATATTAAAATGGTTAAAAGAAAATGTAAATTCAAGAGCATATGTGAGTGTAATGGCACAATATTTTCCAACATATAAGGCTAAAGAAGATAAGTATTTAAATAGAAAATTAACAAACAAAGAATATTCAGAAATAGAGCAATATTTATATCTGTTGGATATAGAGAATGGATATATGCAAGATTTAGGAAAACATGAAGAAGAGTATGTGCCAGATTTTTAAAATTTGATTGAAAATAATTTGTTCATAATATATAATAATGATAGATAGATTATTAGAAAGAGGCAGAAAATGGCAATATACACAAGTAAAACAAGAATAGATTTAGAAGATGTTGGTTACTCCAATAAAATAACTAATAAGGCGATATTAAAAATATTAGAAAATGCAGGGGCTAGGCAATCAGAGACCATACATTTTGGATTAAATGATATGGAAAATGTAGGATTTAGTTGGATTCTATTAGGTTGGAAAGTTAAAATTTTAAAAAGGCCTATATATAACGAAGAACTAACAATAAATACATGGGGAAGAGATTCAAATAGAATTTTTACATATAGAGACTACGAGATATACGATGAGAGCGGAGAACTATGCGCAATTGCTACTAGCAAGTGGGCAATTGTAGATATAAACACTGGAAAATTAAGAGAATTAACTCCTGAAATTATTGAAAAATATCAATGTGAGACTAAAAAAGTATTTGAAGAAGATTATACTTTAAAATTAAAAGAACCAGTTACTATAATAAGAAAGCAAGAATATAAAGCACAAAGAAGAGACATAGATATTAACAAGCATATTCACAATTTATATTATTTGGACTATGCTTATGAGGTTTTACCAGAAGAAGTATATGAAGCACCAGAGTGTAATAATATAGAGATAATGTATAAAAAACAGATACGATTAAATGATGAATTTAAGTGTCTATATACAAAAGAGGAAAATCAAAATATCGTAACAATGAAGTCAGAAGACGAGAACACACTTCATGCGATTATTAAGTTATATTAAGGGATTTTAAAAGAAAGGAACCATTTTTATGGGAAACAGTGCTAAAGAAAAAAGACAGTATATAATTATAAATGTTTTATTAATACTAATTGTGTTACTTTTAGGAGTTTACATATATAAAGTTATTCAATCCAATAAACAACAAATAAAAGTAGGCTATGAACAGGGAGTAAATGTTGTACAACAGTTACAAGATGAATACATAAATGTAGAAAAAGTAGAAACAACGGAAAACCAAAATACAATGGTTGTCCCTATTGATGAGAACTATAAAAATTCTAAAGAATATGATTTTGCATATGTGAAAAATAATAAGTATTATTATAATCAATTAGATGATACCGCAAAATTAATATATGATGCAATTGAAAGTAATTTATCAAATATGATGTCTGGAAATTATGAGATAAAATTGTCGAATCAAGTAGCAAGTGTATTATATGAGAACGATGGAGAAAAACAGTTGGATACGAGTTTTCAATCGGCATGGGATGCCTTAATGTTAGACAGAGTTGATACATTTTTTATAGATGTTACAAAAATAAATTTGAAAATGAGAAAAACTACATATGGTAAAAAAGTAACGTATGCACTGTCGATTGCTCCAGCAGATTCGAATGGATATTTGGCAAATGGCATAGAAAGTAAAGAAAAAGTACATGCGATATTAAATGAAATAAAAGAAACAAGGGACAGTATAGTTAAAAGCCTAAGTGGAATAGATTATAATAAAATAATGCATGCCCACGACTGGATTATAAATAATTTAGATTACGAACAAAATATAACAAATAACAATGTGTATAATTTATATGGAGCATTAATCGAAAAATCTGCAGTTTGTGAGGGGTATGCGGAAGCATTAAAATATATTTTAGATGAAGTGGATATTCCATGTGTTTTAGTAAGTGGAACTGCAACAAACTCTGAAGGAAAAACTGAAAGACATGAATGGAATTATGTACAACTATACGGAAAGTGGTATGCTATAGATTCAACTTGGGACGACCCGGTTATTAAAGGAACTGGATATGTGTCAGACTCGATAAAACATAGATATTTCCTAGTTGGAAGCAATGAAATGAATAAAAATCATTTTCCTAATGGACAAATGACAGAGAGTGGAAAAAAATTTGTATATCCAACAATAGAGACTGAAAAATATGGAAAATAATAGATATTAATATAAATAAAAAGAAAATATTCATAAACAATGTGAATATTTTCTTTTTATATTTTATGCTAATAGACTATTTTTATATATAACAAATAGTAAAAAATATAGATTTTATGTGATGGAATATTATTTTCCGACTATTTTTGGACCGATTGTTGTTACTGTTCCAGCACCAATTGTTAGTACTATATCATTTGGCATAACTCTATCTCTAATGTATTTTGCAATTTCGTTAAAATCAGACATATAAAGAGCTTTTTTTCCTACTCTATTAATATTAATTTGGTCAACCAAATTTTGAGAGGAAATACCTAAAGTATCCGATTCTCTAGCTGCATAAATGTCAGTTACTATTATATTGTCAAATCCAGAAAGAACTTGAGCAAAATCTGTAAGAAGATTTTTGGTTCTACTATATGTGTGTGGCTGGAATACAACCCATGATCTATTAAATTTTTTCTTTTTCATTGCATCATATACAGCTTTTATTTCTGTTGGGTGATGACCATAATCATCGAAAACATTTGCTCCATTTGTACTTCCAACAAATTCGAATCTTCTGTGGGCTCCAGTATATTTTAATAAACCTTCTTTTATATCTTCTTTATCTATACCATATTCATAACATGTTGCAATACAAGCAAGAGCATCATAAACATTATGCATTCCTGGTACGGAAAGCTTGATACTCTTATAAAAACTATTATTTCTGTATACATCAAAAAGAGGAAAACCATTGTTGTCAAAAGTGATATTTCTCGCAATAAAGTTCGATTTCTCATTTTCAATACCAAAAGTAACAATTTTTGCATTCGTATTTTTATACAAATCAACACAATTAGTGTCATCAGCATTTAATACTAATAAACCATCTTTTGGAAGCAATTCAACAAATTTTACAAAAGCATTTTTTATATGCTCTAAGTCTTTAAAATAATCAAGGTGGTCATTGTCTATATTCAAAATAACTTCTGTTCTTGGGTGGAATTTTAAGAAACTTTCTACATATTCACATGACTCTAATATAAAATATTCGCTATTTCCAACTCTGTAATTTCCATCAATTTGCTTTAAAATGGCACCAACTTGAACAGTAGGGTCTTTATGAGCCTCCATAAAACAAACAGAAATCATAGATGTGGTTGTGGTTTTTCCGTGCGTTCCAGAAATACTAATTGTATCTCTATAACCTTTAGTAATAATTCCCAAGAAAGTAGATCTTTCCATGGTTTCAATATTTAATCTTTTTGCTTCTTGCATTTCAATATCATCATGAGAAATTGCGGCACTATAAATGACTAAATCAGCTTTTCTAAGGTTATCTAAATCATGACCAATCACAACAGAAATTCCATTGTTTTTTAATTTATCAACCAATTCAGACTCGTTTGCGTCTGAACCTGTAACGTAAAAGCCCCATTTCTTTAAAATAGTGGCAATACCACTCATACTAGTTCCACCGATACCTAGCATATGTATATGTTTATATTTTTTTAATTCTTCTAAATTAATCAAATTAAGCACTCCTTTTATATGTTTTATTTTTCTAATATATTATATACTTAAAATAGGAAAAATTCAACATATTTTACGTCTTTGTTTTTGAATTGATATATTAAAAAAATATAAAAAATTATAAATTTTTTGAAAAAATAGAAGGAAAAAAATACAAAATGGAGAATAATATAAGTGTACATACATAAATAGTACAAAAATAAAAACATTGGAAGGCGGTGCTCACATGGAAATTACAGAAGTACGTGTTAGAAAAGTAAACTCAGGAAATAGAGTGAAGGCAATAGCCCAAATAACATTTGATAATGAATTTGTAGTTCATGAAATTAAAGTTATGGAAAAACCAGAAGGTTTATTCATTGCTATGCCTAGAAGAAAAAAAGGTGAAAGATATTACGATATAGCTCATCCTATTAATCAAGAAGTAAGAGACAAGCTTACAAAAGCTGTATTAGAAAAATATGAAGAAGCAGAAGATCCAGAACCAGTTGAAAAAACTAAAGCTGAAGATGCTGAATAATAAAAATATCCCGTATGGGATATTTTTTTGGCTTAAATAACTAAGTAATAACTTGCAAAATAAATAATGAATTATAAAAAATATTAAAAATTCCACCAATAATAAGAAATAATATGATATTTAATAAAAAAAGTTAGATAAAAAAAGAAGGCTCCCCCGAGCCTAGAATAGGTTAATGGGGGAGCAAGGAATATCAATATGCGACTCTGGCCATTGACTGGCCAAGAATGCCTGCCACATATTGGATAGGATTACCAGGGCATTCCGGGCTATCAGTGACAATGACTCTTGTGAAGCCATCGTCAGAGGCTTGGGCCTGATATTCAAGCCCCTTAAAGAAATGCTCGTTTTCTTTGAACAGCTCGGTTCGCACCGAGAATAATCCTTTTACTTGGTACATATATGTACCTCCTTTTTTTATTTATAATATAATTTATTATAACACAAAATTATAAAAAATACAATATTTACCAACAAAAAAATAATTTATCCTTACTTGTAGAAGAATGTCGGAAAATGTGGTTGTATTTTTGTTGAAAAAAATGCCTATATGTGATATAATATAGAAATGCCAATGAGAAAGGTGGGAAAACATTGAAGAGCATAGACGAAATGAGAAAAAGCTATAATTCTTTTATAGAAAGACAACGTGTTGGATATGAAATGACAGCTACAATGATTGGCTATATTGTGGAAAAAATGAAAAACGCAAATATTATATCGAATGAAGTTAGTATAAGCGGAAGAATAAAAAGTTTTAAGTCAGCGTATGAAAATACAGGAAAGAAAGCTGTTGATGATTGCTTTGGAATTAGGATAATTGGTCCCATGGATGATTTAAGAAAAATACAAGCGGTAATAGAAAGTGAATTTACAGTAGATGCTACAAAAGACCATAGTAGAAAAGTAAATTCATCTTATAATGCTATACATGAAATGCTACATATGAAAAGAAAGTATGCTTCTAAAAGTGGAGTAAATTATGAAACTTTTCCAGAAGTAGAAATACAATATTGGGATGAAGAACTTAGAGAAAAATGTGTGTATGGAGAATTAGCGTATTCAAAGTATAAAAGCAAGGATTTAATTGATATTCTTAATAGACTTGAAAAAGACAGAGAAAGAGTTCTTTTGGATTTACCTGTTTTTTATATGATTGAAGGTAGGGAAATAACTAGAATTTCGAAACAAGAAGCATTATATAAAATGTATCCGGAAATAGAAGAAATTGAAAAAGGCAAAAAGAAAGTTGTGAGACAAGTTGAAAGTAATCAAGAGGAAGATCAAGCAATCTAAATAAATGAGAAAGGCTCTAACTATGAAAAAATGAGCCTTTTTTATTTTTATATTGTAGAATTACTTACGGAATATTGAATTAATAATGTTAGAAAAAATATTAGATAATGTAATAAATTTGTAAAATAATCGTTGACATTAGTTGAATTTGGGTATATAATAGAAAAGCATGTAAGATAGCGAAGAAGTGAAATGTGGCTACAACCATACAATTAACCAAGGTTGGAGGGAACTTTCATGGAGCATGTCATGGCTGAGACCAGGCGGTAAGGTTAAGGTATCCGTAAGAGATTTTGCGGGTAGCTTATGCATACTGAAAAGTATGTATTAATAAATGTACACTTTATCCCAAGATAATCATGCAAAAACTTGGGCTTTTATATTGGTAATATTTAGAACACCAGGGTGCGTTTATAACTTCCGACCAAGAAAAAATATTTAAGGAGGGAAAATTACATGGCAAAGAAACAAACAACAGAAGTAGCAAATGGTAAAATCAGAATAAGATTAAAAGCTTATGATCCACAACTTTTAGAACAGTCTGCTGATAAGATAGTAGATACTGCTAAAAAAACTGGAGCAAAAGTTTCAGGACCTATTCCATTACCAACAGAGAAGGAAATCGTAACAATACTACGTTCTCCACACAAACACAAAGATTCAAGAGAACAATTCGAAATGAGAACACACAAGAGAGTTATTGATATTCTTTATCCTACACAAAAAACAGTTGAAAGTTTAACAAAAATTGAACTACCAGCTGGTGTAAATATTGAAATAAAATAACAATGAGTTAAGGCAAAAAGTTAGAAACCTATAAAAATCTGACAAAAACCATGCTAGTGAATAATCATTAGCCAATAGTTAGGAGGAAAATTTTAAAATGAAAAAAGCAATAATAGGAAAAAAAGTTGGAATGACTCAAATATTTGATGAATCAGGAAAAGTTATTCCAGTAACAGTTATAGAAGCTGGACCATGTGTTGTTGCACAAGTTAAATCAAACGAAACAGACGGATATAACGCAGTACAATTAGGATTTGGAGAAGTTAAAGAAAACAAATTAAACAAACCAGTTAAAGGACATTTTGCAAAAGCAAATGTTACAGCAAAAAAACATTTAAGAGAATTCAGACTAGATTCAATAGAAGGAATCAAAGTTGGAGATGAATTAAAAGCAGATGTATTTGTAGCTGGAGATAAAATAGATGTTCAAGGTACATCAAAAGGAAAAGGATTCCAAGGTGTAATAAAAAGACATGGTCAACATAGAGGACCAATGGGACATGGTTCAATGTATCATAGAAGACCAGGTTCAATGGGACCAACATCAACACCAGGTAGAGTATTTAAAGGTAAAAAATTACCAGGACATATGGGACATGTTACAGTAACAATACAAAACTTAGATGTTGTTAAAGTAGATATGGATAAAAATGTAATATTAGTAAAAGGTAGTGTACCAGGAGCTAAAGGTGCTATCTTAAAAATAAAATCAGCCGTTAAGGCACAATAATTTAGTAAAGGAGGAAAGACGAAATGCCAAAAGTAGATGTATATAACATGCAAGGTAAAAAAGTTAGTGATGTAGAATTAAGTGAAGCAGTATTTGGAATTGAACCAAACGAAAATATTGTTCACAGCGCATTAGTAAACTACTTAGCTAATCAAAGACAAGGTACACAAAGTACTAAAACAAGAGCAGAAGTTCGTGGTGGTGGTAGAAAACCATGGAGACAAAAAGGAACAGGTAGAGCAAGACAAGGTAGTATACGTGCTCCACAATGGATTAAAGGTGGTATTGCATTAGGACCAAAACCACGTTCATATAAATATAGAATAAATAAAAAAGAAAAACAACTTGCAATAAGATCATTATTAAGTGCAAAAGTATTAGATAATGAATTAACAGTTGTTGATAAATTAGAAGTTGAAGAAGCTAAAACAAAAGTTATGGCTAAAGCTTTAACAGATTTAAAAGTTGAAGGAAAAGCATTAATAATCTTAGCAGATAGAAATGATAATGTTTTACGTTCAAGTAGAAATATAGAAGGTGTTAAAACAATTGAATTAAACACAATAAATGTATTTGATTTATTAAATTGCAATAAATTAGTTTTACCACTAGATACAGTTAAAAAATTAGAGGAGGTGTATGCATAATGTTACCAGAAGAAATTATAGTAAGACCAGTAGTAACAGAAAAAAGTAATGATGAATTACAATTAGGAAAATACACTTTCGAAGTTAACAAAAAAGCTACAAAAGTTCAAATAGCTAAGGCTGTTGAAAAACTTTTCGAAGTTAAAGTATTAAATGTTAACACAATGATAGTTAAAGGAAAAACAAAAAGAGTTAGATACCAAGAAGGTAAAACTCCAGATTGGAAAAAAGCTATTGTTACAATAGACACAAATCCATCTGACAAAACATACCTAGGAAAAGGTGGAAAATCAGTTAAAGTTTCTAAGAAATACAAAGATTCAATCGATGAATTCATGGGAGCTTAATTATGAAAGAAAAATTTGTTAGAGATAGAAGAACAGTAACTCCAGAAGAATTCAGAAAAACTATCGCAAAAATAGCTGAAGGAAGAGGAGAACCTTGTAGGGCTGAAAAAGCTTTTGAGGATTATAAAAAGATGGCTATCCCTATAAATCCAATGCTTCCAACAGAATATAGTAGAGAAAAAAGAGAAGAGCTAAAAGCTTTTGAAAAAAGAATATTAGAATCTGAAGAAGATATCGAGAAATAACTCGGATAATAAAAAATATCTGTGGCGGGCAGGAAAAATCCGCAAATAAAAAGATATAGTAGAGCTTTTGATAAAAACAAATATTACAAGTAAGATTTGGAATTTAGCAGAAGCGAGAAAGGAAGACAAAAAATGGGAATGAAACATTTCAAAGCCTATACACCTTCAAGAAGAAATATGGCTGTATCTACATATGAAGAAGTAACAAAAACTTCTCCTGAAAAATCTTTATTAGAAAAGAAAAGAAAAAATGCAGGAAGAAACTCATATGGTAGAATAACAGTAAGACATCAAGGTGGAGGAAATAGACAAAAATATAGAATTATAGATTTTAAAAGAAGAAAAGATAACATGGAAGCAACAGTTATCGGTATAGAATATGATCCAAACAGAAGTGCAAATATAGCATTAATCCAATATGAAGATGGAGAAAAAGCTTATATATTAGCACCACAAGGATTAACAGATGGAGATAAAGTAATATCTGGAGAAACTGTAGATATCAAAGCAGGAAACTGTATGCCAATCGACAGTATACCAGTAGGTACATTAATCCACAACATAGAATTAAATCCAGGACAAGGTGGAAAATTAGTTAGAACAGCTGGACAAAGTGCTCAACTTATGGCCAAAGAAGGAAAATATGCAACATTAAGATTACCTTCAGGAGAAATGAGAAAAGTATTAGCAAAATGTAGAGCAACAGTTGGAGTTATAGGAAATTCAGATCATGAAAACGTTAAAATCGGTAAAGCCGGAAGAAAACGTCACATGGGATGGAGACCAGAAGTTAGAGGTTCTGTAATGAACCCAGTAGATCACCCACATGGTGGTGGTGAAGGTAAAGCTCCAGTAGGACACGCTGGACCAATGACACCTTGGGGTAAACCAGCTCTTGGATACAAAACAAGAAATAAAAAGAAAGCAACTAATAAATTTATTGTTAAGAGAAGAAAATAAGATTTTAAAATATAAAATAGCAATTTGTTACCCGAAAATTTTTAATAATTTTCGGATGGCAATTAGCAATATGAAGGGAGAACATGGTATATGTCTAGATCAAGCAAGAAAAAACCATTCGTTCAAGAAAAACTATTAAAAAGAATAGAAGCAATGAACGAAACAGGAAGTAAAGAAGTTCTAAAAACATGGTCAAGAGCTTCAACAATATATCCACAAATGGTTGGTCATACAATAGCTGTACATGATGGAAGAAAACACGTTCCAGTATATATAGCAGAAGAAATGATTGGTCACAAATTAGGTGAATTTGCTCCAACAAGAACATTTAAAGGACACGCTGGAGACAAAAAAACAACAGTAAAAAAATAAGAATTACGATATAAATAAAGGTGTACCCACCTAATAAAAAAAGGAGGTAAGAAAAGTGGAAGAAACACTAGTAAAAGAAGCAAAAGCAACACTTAAATTTGCAAGAATTTCATCTAGAAAAGTTAAAATAGTTGCAGATTTAATAAGAGGAAAAGATGTTGATGAAGCATTAGCAATAATGAAATTCACACCAAAAGCATCATCAGAAGT
>ENA-OUQW01002189-OUQW01002189.1-human-gut-metagenome-genome-assembly--contig:-NODE-2189-length-17157-cov-4.937376_pt1 | contig 17157 bp, 16 predicted proteins | sample MGYA00248464_ERZ548849 | MGnify/ENA primary metagenome ERZ548849 (study PRJEB26491, sample SAMN04978193) | human gut metagenome | host: Homo sapiens | study: EMG produced TPA metagenomics assembly of... | reverse complement strand
GAAGCGAAAACAAAAAACAGACGGAATAAAAACATCTTCTTATGTTATTAGAGAAGATTCTTTAGTCATCAAGCAACATACTGGTGGTTTTAGAACAATAAACATGACTGGTAAAACAGATTTTTTTGCTTTATCCAAGAAAGCTCCACAAATTCTAGAACTATTGAATAGCAGAAATGGTTTTGATCCGTTGGATATGATTCCAAGAATAAGGAAAATGTTAGGTTGTAGTCTTAAAGATTTTGAAAAGTTTTGGATTGAAAATGATATCTTGCTGATAGAAGCTGGAAATATTGTGGAATTGGGTGAAAGAACAAAGGAATATTCTGTGTCGTATTCAGCTGATAGATTCTGGTATAGAGATAAATATTATGAGATTAGGCTTATGCCTAAAGATGAAATAGAAATCTCAGTAACTGGAAAATATAAAGAGCTTAAAGATCTTTCAATTAGTGATATAAGAAAAATCGCTGATAAAAAGAGAAAAGAAATGAAAGAGAAAGTAGAAAAACTTTCGACAGAAATATAATCTAGTTTTATCACCTGTAGAGAAAAACAGGCTTAAGCAATGAAAGTTTAAGCCTGTTTTCTCTATTTTTTAGTCATTATCTTTATTGCAACCACAGTCAGAGGTTTGCATATTATCACAATTCATATAAAACTTCTTTTCTGCTAGTTTATCTTGAACTCCACGTAAAGCTTCACCAAACCTTTGGAAATGAACTATTTCTCTTTCTCTTAAATAACGAAGAGGGTCAACAACATCTGGTTCATCACGACATAAATCTATTAATTTTTCATAAGTTGCACGTGCTTTTTGTTCTGGTGCGATCTCGTAAGAACAACATAGCTGGAAACCCTTGAAAATACGCCATTTTGCGTAGGACAAGCCTTTTCCTGCTACGATTGCATAAGAACAAAAACATAGAAAAATGAAGATGAAGCAAGCTATCCTACATAGTTCCAATGGTTTCAGCAACTAAGACGTTCAACAATGAGCGTCTATTTTTTTACCCAAAATGAAAGGAGAATCAAACATTATGAAAAAGATTATGAAGCGATTGCTTACAGGTGTACTTACCCTTGCAACCGTATTTACTGCATTACCTGTCACACAGGTTCATGCTGCGGATTCCGTCTATACTACTACGGACGGTAAAGCAGGAACAATCGTCAAGATTGACAATGGCGGTTCAGAGGTTTCCAGCTTTGAAGAAAGCATAATGAACGCTGACGGGCAGATTGCCTACTGTATTGATATAAACACAAATTTCCAATCGGGATATAAGAATCGTATCAATGCAACAGAGCGAATGAGCGACGACCAAATATCTGATGTGGCGTTGAATCTGGAATACGTCAAACAGTATGCAGAAAAGCACAGTCTTTCCAACAAACAAGTCTATCTGTTGGAACAATGTGTTGTCTGGCGAAGATTGAGCGTTCACTTAGGCTGGGGGTACAACAATGTACGAGCTGCCTATGATGAAGTGTCAGAGAAAATCCAGTCAGAAGTCTATGAGAACGCAAAGGCTTTCGCTAAAGAAAATAAAGACCGTTACGATTGCGGTGGTTACATCTATGTTGGTGAAGGACAGGACTTAGGACAGTTCTGGGCGAAGTTAGCTGTCGGTGATGGCAAGATTCAGAAATCGTCCAGTAATACAGCGATTACAAAATCTAATGACTGCTATTCTTTATCTGGTGCGACTTATGGTGTCTATTCTGATAAAGGCTGCACGAAATCAGTTGCCACACTTATGACAGATGGCAACGGGAATACGGATACGGTGGAGTTGAGAGCTTCTACATACTATGTAAAAGAAATCGAAGCTCCAAAAGGATTCCAGTTAGATAACAACGTCTATACCCTTACGGTAAAGGCTGGTGAAACTTCCACATTGAAAGTCAGCGATACACCAAAAGTCACAGACACTTTGGTTGAGCTTTTCAAGATTGATATGGAAACAGGAAAAGCAACCGCACAGGGTAACGCTTCTTTAGAGGGTGCGGAGTTCGTCTGGAAGTATTATGACGGTTATTACACAAAAGATAATCTTCCATCAGAACCAACACGCACATGGACGACAAAGACAAAAGCGGAAAAAGGCAGCGATAACACTATCCACTATATCACAAGATTGGCAGATTCCTATAAGGTATCTGGTGACAGCTTCTATACACAAAACGGTACTATCTGTTTACCGCTTGGTACTATCACTGTAGAAGAAAAAGCTGCTCCAAACGGTTACTTGTTAGATGGTGCTTATATGCAAGCCGCTGGAAGTTCTGAACAGATAAAAGGCGTGTATGTGGCACAGATTACAGAAGATGGCGAACTTGCAGCATTAAGCGGCAGCAACCAGTATTCCGTATCGGACAAGATTATCCGTGGAGGTGTGAGAATCCAAAAGCGTGACCTTGAAACAAAAGACACAAAACCACAAGGCGGTGCAACATTGAAAGATACTGCCTTTACAATCATTTCCTTAAATGATAATGCTGTCTTGGTAGATGGCAAGCTATACAACAAAAATGAAGTCGTCAAGACAATCCATACAGGTGTTGACGGTATCGCTGCAACTGACGCTGATACACTTCCTTACGGTCACTATAAAATTTCAGAATCCAAAAATCCGACAGGATATTTGACAACTGGTGCGGTTGACTGTGAGTTTGACATTGTGAATGACGGTGAAATCATGGATTTAACAGATGAAGCACATTCCATCTACAACCAGATTATCCGTGGGGATATCGAGGGTGTGAAAATTGGTGACGGTACTCACAAGCGACTTACGAATGTTCCCTTTAGGATCACAAGCAAGACGACTGGTGAGAGCCATATCATTGTTACGGACGCAAACGGTCAATTCTCCACTTCTTCTGACTGGGTATCTCATAAACAGAATACCAACGCCGGAAAGACCAGTGAGGACGGTATCTGGTTTGGTACTTCCACACCAGACGACAGCAAAGGTGCATTGCTTTACGATACTTACACAATCGAAGAATTACGCTGCGATTCCAACAAAGGAATGACGCTGATTCCGGCGTTTGATGTAGTGGTGTCAAGAAATAAAGTAGTCGTGGACTTGGGTACACTCACAGATGAATATGAACCAGAAATCATTATCCATACGACTGCCACAGATAAGGTGACAGGTGAAAAATCAATCGTTGCCGGAAAGAGCGTGACTATCGTTGATACCGTCACTTTAGATGGTCTGACAAAAGGCACAAAATATCAGTTGAAAGGCTGGCAGATGGTGAAGTCTGAAAATGCACAGCTTTTGATTGACGGTGAACCTGTGGAAAATGATTACACATTCACTGCGAAAAAATCAGAAATGGAAGTTGAGGTTTCCTATACGTTCAATGCTTCTGCTCTTGGTGGCAAAGACCTTGTGACATTCGAGGAATTGTACGATTTATCCAATCCAGACGAGCCTACAAAGGTGGCAGAACATAAAGATATTGAGGACGAGAGGCAAACAGTGACGATTACGGAACGTATCATCACTATGCACACAACCGCTACTGATAAGGCGACAGGTGAAAAGACGATTGAAGCAGACGACAAAGTAACTATCGTTGATACGGTCACTTTAGATGGTCTTGAAAAAGGCGTGAAATACACTCTTAAAGGTTGGGAAATGGTGAAGTCTGAAAATGCTGAACTTCTAATGAATGGCAAGCGTGTAGAAAATGACCTTACTTTTACTGCCGAGGATTCTAAAATGGAGGTTCAGATTGAATTTACATTCAATGCTTCGGAGCTTGGCGGCAAAGAGCTTGTGACATTTGAAGAATTATATGACGTAACCAATCCAGACGAGCCTATCAAGGTAGCTGAACATAAGGACATCAAGGACAAGGGGCAGACTGTGACGGTCAAGGAAAACCTGGAATCCCCTACGGCACCAGAAGAACCTAGCACACCAACAAAGACAAGCGATTCACCAAAAACAGGTGACAACACACCATTTGTCGCATTGTTCGCCATGATGGGAATTTCCGCTGCTGGTCTTATCTTTGCCGGATATAAGAGATTCCGCAGAGTAAAGAAGTCTAAATAATACAGGAGGTATCGGTTTATGAAAGCAACTCCCCGTTCACCTCCCATCATAAAAAAAGTCAGTCCGTGGCTGGCAACTCAACTAAATTCTGCTTGATTAACATTTATCTTTCTGAATGGGGATTGTCAAGGGTGCGGCAGCACAACGCTTGCCCTTGATAATTCACAGGCAGACAGATATTATTCCGATAGCAGAATGACACAATCAATCATTAAAAATATAGAAAGAAAAGAGGTAAACAATTTATGGAATTAAAACACGTTATCCCAAATATGGAAAAAACATTCGGAACTTTAGAATTTGCTGGTGAGAATAAGGTGGAACAGCGTAGGATCAACGGACGTATGACGGTCGTTTCCCGTAGCTTCAACCTTTATTCGGACGTACAGAGAGCAGACGATATTATCGTGGTGCTGCCTGCTTCTGCTGGTGAGAAGAACTTTGTATCAGAGGAAAAGGTAAAACTTATCAATCCCAAAATCACTGCAGAGGGTTATAAAATCGGTACAAGAGGATTCACAAATTATATCTTATCGGCTGACGATATGGTGAAAGCATAAGGAGGTATTGAGTATATGAGATTAGCAAACGGAATCATTATTGACAAGGAAAAGACTTTCGGAGTATTGAAATTCTCCGCATTAAGACGAGAGGTACATATCCAGAATGAGGACGGTACGGTTTCTGAAGAAATCAAAGAACGTACCTACGATTTGAAGTGCAAAGAACAAGGACGTATGATACAGGTAAGTATTCCGGCTTCTGTTCCGTTAAAGGAATTTGACTACAATGCAGAGGTGGAAATCATCAATCCTGTGGCTGATACGGTGGCAACCGCTACGTTTCAAGGTGCAGACGTTGACTGGTATATCAAGGCAGATGATATTGTCTTGAAGAATAAGCATTCTGTGTCAAACACTATGACAAATCCATCACAAACAGTAACAAAAATAAATAAGCAATAATTGCTTCATCTGCAAAATGATATTATAATTATTGGCATATAGATAAATCGATGGAAAGGAATTAGTACAAATGTTAAGAAAAAATATTCTTATATTCATAAAAAGAAATACGCTTATTTCTGCATTTTTTATAATATCTATAGTCATCATTACTTCATATTATTTAACACTGGATTTGCCCGAACTGTTTAGAGGAGCCGAACAATGGTTTAATCTTTTATTTCAATTATCTGTTGGATATATAATAAATTTTATGTTTTATATCACACAAGTTTATGTTCCTAACAATAAGAGGGATTCTATTGCTAGAAGAAATGTTTCTATGCGATTAAAACAAATTATAAAAAATATGCGAAACAGTCTATCTTCGCTTGCAGAAATTTATTTAGATGGTCATACAGGTACTGATTATACTGCTGAAGAATTGTCTAGTATAAATGATTTCAAATAGCTTTATGTTATTCCACGTTTGTGGTATACTATGCTTATACTAAACGTGGAGGATAACATTTATGCCTAAGAATGCCAATTCAATTCAGCTTACAGAAGAACAGATTCAATATCTGACATCAATCATCCAGAAAGGAACCATAGAGGTCAGAGTTTATAAGCGGGCAAAAATTCTTTTGTTGAAATCACAAGGGATTTCGAATGAAAGCATTGCAGATAAACTGGATATCACTGTTCCGACTGTTCGACTTTGTCTGCAAAAATTTGCTGAAGCCGGTATCCAGTCAGCCTTGGAAGATTCTACGGGCAGAGGACGAAAAGCAGAAATATTTGATGATGCTAAAGCCTGGGTAGTTAACATAGCATGTCAAAAACCAACAGCTTTTGGCCTATCTGCTGAATTATGGTATCCTACAAGTTTGACAAGATACATTAATTCTGTTGCAGAAACAGAAGGTTATCCACGTATGGCAACTGCCTCTGTAAGCAGTATAAGAAAAATTCTCCGTGAAGCACAGCTGAACCCTCACAAAATAACTTATTATTGCGAAAAACGAGATCCTGATTTTGATAAAAAAATGCATGATGTTCTTGTTATTTATAAACAATTAGAACTTCGCTTTGATGAAAACGGCATTTTTGTTCCTTTCCCAGAGGGAGAAACCGTCATTCATACACTTTCCTATGATGAAAAACCCGGAGTACAGGCAATTATGACAACATCTGAAGATAAAGCACCAGTACCTTGTGCGGAAAAAACCTCTACCGTAAAGCGCGATTATGAATATAAACGTTTAGGAACCTTATCTTTGCTGGCAGCTATTGATCTGCTTACCGGCGAAGCGATACCACTTGTGAGCGAAACACACAAGAGTAGTGATTTTGTAACCTTTTTAAAGATATTAGATGAAAAATATCCCAAAGGGGATAAAATTCGAATTATTTTGGATAATCACTCTGCTCATACTTCAAAAGAAACCCAGATGTATCTGAATGAAACATCTGACCGATTTGAATTTGTATTTACACCAACGCATGGTTCATGGCTTAATATGGTAGAAGGATTTTTCAGCAAAATGACACGGCAGATGCTTAACGGTATCCGTGTACCTTCCAAAGATGTATTGAAAGATCGTATTTATAAATATTTCGATGAAATAAATACTGTGCCGGTGCCATACAAATGGAAATATAAAATGGATGCCATCCATCTGGAAGATGAAGATGTCAGCCAGATAGTATACGAAGTAGTAAACGCAAAAGCAGCAAGTCTTGAAAACCAGGGGAAACGTGCACCCATTCCTACCAAAAGAAAAGGTAAGGAACAAAATCAGGATTGTCACACTGAATCATAAAGGTAATTAATGTGGCTTATACTAGTTTGTTACAGTTACGATTTTCAGATAAAGTGAAAGTTTTAAATGCAAATAGGACTACTCGAGAAAATATGGTTTATTTTTCTGTAAGAGAATGGCTTGGAGAGTGTATTCGTAAAACCGAAGATGAAATTGATAAACTTTACAAATATTATCCCACAGATATTTCTGTAGAACTTATGAAAGTTCTTGAAGATATCTTAAATTCCACTTATCATTCCATGATGAAAACATTATTGGTTGTTCCAAATGATGTTGATTTTAGTCAATGTAATAATAATTTTTTTGCAGAGTATTATAAATTGATATGTGAATTAGAAAAAATTAATCAAAAGGAGTATTTTTCCGAATAAATGTTAGAGCAGTAAATTCTATGGAGTTTGCTGCTTTTTATGCTTAAAAGGAGGAACTATGAGATTACAAACATACAGAGGATATCGTATCAGAGCCAGTGATAAATCACTGGTTTTTCGTTTCTCAGCTGGTTTGCTGCTTCTATTATTCCTTGCGGTGGTTATGCTGCTGAACCTAAAGTCAATCATCACTACGGATTGGAAAGCAATCTCACTTTTTGAAGATGGCAGCGTCTACTTGCCGATTACACCATATAGGATAGTGACTATCATTGTGGCGACTCTGGTCTGTGTGTTGTCTGCCCTTTTCTACCGCAGATTCCAGTATGACAGAGTGAAACAGCTTTTTCACCGTCAAAAGCTGGCACGCATGATTTTAGAGAATGGCTGGTATGAATCAGAATCCACACAGGACAGCGGATTTTTTAAGGACTTGCCAGCGTCCGGCAAGAAAGAGAAAATCAACTACTTTCCAAAACTGTATTACCGTATGGAACATGGTCTATTGTATATCCGTACAGAAATTACATTAGGGAAATATCAAGACCAACTTTTACACTTGGAAAAGAAGCTGGAAACAGGATTGTACTGTGAGCTGGTGTCAAAAGAGCTACATGATTCCTATGTGGAGTATGTCTTACTTTATGACACTATCGCTAATAGAATCACTATCAATGAGGTACAGGCTGAACATGGCAGTTTACGTCTGATGAAAAATGTCTGGTGGGAGTATGACAAGCTCCCTCATATGCTGATTGCTGGCGGTACTGGTGGAGGAAAGACGTATTTTATTCTCACACTCATTGAAGCTATGCTCCGCAGCAATGCAGTCATGTATATTTTAGACCCAAAGAACGCTGACCTTGCGGATTTATCCGTTGTCATGCCGGAAGTCTGGTACAAGAAAGACGATATAACTGCCTGTATTGATAGATTTTATGACAGTATGATGGCAAGAAGTGAAGCTATGAAGCTCATGGAGAATTACAGAACGGGGGAAAACTACGCCTATTTAGGACTATCACCCCACTTCCTTATCTTTGATGAATACGTGGCGTTCATGGAAATGCTGACAACAAAGGAAAATGTCGCTGTGCTGAATAAGCTCAAACAGATAGTCATGCTTGGACGACAGGCAGGATATTTTCTGATTCTCGCCTGTCAGCGACCAGACGCAAAATATCTCGGTGACGGAATCCGTGACCAGTTCAATTTCCGTGTAGCTCTTGGGCGTATGTCAGAGCTTGGGTACAGTATGATGTTCGGTGAAGCAGACAAGGACTTTTTTCTGAAACAGATCAAAGGACGTGGCTATGTTGATACGGGAAACAGTGTCATATCCGAGTTTTACACTCCCCTTGTACCCAAAGGGCATGATTTTCTAAAAGAGATAGGGAGATTGTCACAAAACAGGCAGGACGGACAGGCGGCGTGCGAAGCGAAAGCCGCAGGCACGGACTAGCCTGTGTTGGGGTGGCGTGAGCCGCCCCAACCATCTGCCCCCGTTATCTAACAGGGGGGCACAAATTATCTGGAAACAGTCAATTACATATCAAAAAGTTCTTGAAAACAGAGGACTTTTCAAACATTCAAGGGAGTGTGACAAAATCGGTAACTGTCACATTCCTTTTTCGATTGGAGGGATTGAAACTGAATGATACCGATTGGATAAACGATTTTAAGGAAAAACGGACGCAGTACGGCGTTTCCCAGAATCGTCTTGCGGTCATGGTTGGTATCAGTCGTGAGTATGTCAGCAGGATTGAATCTGGAAAAGTAGCCTTGACAGAAGAAATCAAGGGGAAATTCACGGACGCTCTGGAAAAGCTGAATCCAGAGAATCCGTTGGAAATGGTCTTGGATTACGTCAGAATCCGATTCCCCACACAGGACGTTCGGCACGTTGTTGAAGATATTCTGCAATTAAAGCTGGATGTAATGATACATGAGGACTACGGATTCTACTCCTATGCGGAACATTATGTGCTTGGTGATGTGTTCGTGCTGACATCACCCGATAAAGAGAAAGGCACACTGCTGGAGCTGAAAGGCAAAGGCTGTCGGCAGATGGAAAGTTATCTGCTGGCACAGCATAGGAGCTGGTATGACTTTCTCATGGACGCTCTGGTGGAAGGAGGTGTGATGAAACGTCTTGACCTTGCCATCAACGATATGGCAGGAATCTTGGATATTTCAGAGCTGACAGAGAAATGCAACCGTGAAGAATGTATTTCCGTATTCCGCAGCTTCAAGAGTTACCGCAGCGGTGAGCTGGTGAGAAGCAATGAACAGGACAGATACGGAATGGGAAATACACTTTATATCGGTTCGCTCAAATCAGAGGTTTATTTCTGTATCTATGAAAAGGACTATGAGCAGTATGTGAAATACGATATTCCGATTGAAGATACGAAAATCAAGAACCGTTTTGAAATCCGGCTGAAAAATGAGCGAGCCTATTATGCGGTGCGTGACCTGCTGACCTACCATGACGCAGAGCGTACCGCTTTTGACATTATCAACCGTTATATGCGGTTCGCTGACAAGGAGGTGGAGAAAAGACGCAGCGAATGGAAAACCAATGAGAAATGGGCGTACTTTATCGGTTCTGATCGTGGGCGTTTGAAACTGACGACCAAACCAGAACCGTATACGCTCACTCGGACGCTCAACTGGATAAGCAGACAGGTAGCTCCCACATGGAAAGTCTTGCAGCAGATAGACAGTACCAACGGTACGACCTATCTCAAAGATATTTTAGACCATGCGAAGCTCACGGAGCGTCACAAGAAACTGATTGAACAGCAGACAACTTCTACAGAGGAAATCATCAACAAGGAGGAATGACAACATGAAACATATCTTATTTGATTTATTTTTAGTATCTCTTGGTGCAGGTATCGGAGTGGTTACAATGTGTCTGGTACGGGCTGGCAGCCAGTTTGACAGAGATATGGAAACATGGAAAAGAGGTGAGAAATAATGAATTTCGGACAGAACTTATACAACTGGTTTTTATCCAATGCACAGTCACTTGTGCTTATGGCAATCGCTGTTATCGGGGTGTATCTCGGTTTCAAGCGTGAGTTTTCCAAACTTATTGGCTTTCTGGTGATTGCCTTAATCGCTGTCGGTCTGGTATTCAATGCCGCTGGCGTGAAAGACGTACTGTTACAGTTATTCAATAAGATTATCGGGGCGTAATCATATTGTTATATCCTCCGCAAGATGTTATAATTTATTGTAATTTAATGAATTGCGGAGGAATGATTATGAAAGATTTTATTGATTTCTTAAAATTACCGCCTAATATTCTAGGAGCTTTGTCTATTGCAAGCGGAGCATTATTACTATTGCCAGACCAGTTGGCTAAAAGGCTATATATGACAGAGTTTCGTGATAAATATGGATTTACAATAGGTATTATTTTTGTCGTTTCAACTGCTATACTAATAGTTCTTATAGTTAGTAAAATATATCATTACTTTTATGATAAGCATTCATCAAAAAAATTGGTTGAAGCACAAACAAAATATCTTAAAAGAATGACACCAGAACAAGTTATTGTGATTCGGGAGTTTATCAATGAACCAACACATACATTGCCACTTCCTTATAATAATGGATTGGTAATTGAGTTACAACACCTGCAAATTATTACACCAGCAGGACAAACTCATTTGGTAGATATGTTAGACCCTCAAATTCAATTCTTTTTGCAACCGTGGGTTATTCAGAGAATTAACAATGATGATGAATTAAGGCAAAAATTTTATTAAAATGAATTAGCAGTAAATCATAATAGGTTTGCTGCTTTTTTTATACAAAATTTTTAGATTGGAGGACAACATGAAAACAGATATTTTTGAGGATATGAAAGATTATATCGGCTGTAATGATGTTTCCGACCTGCCTTACCGCAAGCGTGAGGTATGGGAAGAAATCAAACGACAGATACCTCTTCAATATCCTAAAGAACAGTTAGAAAAGTTTTCTCACTATGTGTTCGGTGTAGATTATGCTGTTATAATGGGAATACTGGAAATGAAAGGAAGTGACAGACCATGCAGGAAATGCGAGTTTACTTGTTAAATAATACAAAACCGTATCGTGAGGGTGACGAAGAATATTCTGGTGCTTGGTTCAACTGCCCTGTGGACTTTGAGGAAATCCGAGAAAAAATCGGTGTGGAACATGAAGAACAGATTGAGATTGCCGACTATGAGTTGCCCTTTGACTTACACAGCGATACGCAGCTCTGGGAAATCAATGCCAACTGCCGCATGGTTCTTGAATTGGAGGGTACGCCTGTCGGCAATGAAATGAAAGCCATTCAGCAGAAATGGTTTTCCAGCTTTGATGAATTTATCGACCATAAGGACGAGATACGTTACTATGATGTGGGTGACGGTGCGGCTCTGGCAGAATACCTTATCTGTGAGGAAAATGTTTTCGGTGAGATTCCTCACGAACTGCAAAAGCATATCGACTATCACTCTTATGGGAATGAGCTGGGAATGGACGACAGATACTTATTTACTACAAGCGGCGTGTTCCGTTATCAGTAAAGGGGTGATGTGGTATCGAAGAAATGCGAATCTATATCGCCAATCTTGGGAAATACAACGAGGGTGAGCTTGTGGGTGCGTGGTTTACGCCGCCCGTTGATTATGACGAGATGGCAGAACGTATCGGCTTGAATGACGAATACGAGGAATACGCTATCCATGATTACGAGCTGCCCTTTGAGATTGACGAATACACGCCCATTGAGGAAGTCAACCGCCTGTGTGAAATGGTGGAGAACTTACCAGAGGACATACAGGACGAATTATCGGAGCTGCTAGGCTATTACAGCAGTTTGGAAGATTTGTGCGAACACGCAGACGATATTATCCATTATCCCGATTGTAGTGATATGACAGACGTTGCCTATTACTTCATAGATGAATGTCAAAGTCTGGGTGAGATACCAGACAGGATAAGAAGCTACATAGACTATGAAGCCTACGGGCGTGACCTTGACTTGGAGGGGCGTTTTGTCGTCACCAATCATGGGGTGTTTGAATGTCCATAACAACTGAATATTTTATCATCAGCCAGTGAAATGACACTGGTATTTTTTATGCAGCAGTTTGTGAAATACAGGCTGCTGTTTCCATTTTAGAAAAGAAAGGAGCTGTGAAAATTGAAGAAAATCAAAAGCTATACAAGCATATGGAGCGTGGAAAAAGTCATTTATGCAATCAACGACTTTCAGCTCCCGTTCCCTGTCACGTTCAGTCAGATGGCTTGGTTTGTGGTATCGCTGTTCGTGGTGATTCTCTTTGGGGAGCTGCCGCCCTTTAACATGATTGACGGGGCATTTCTCAAATACTTTGGAATCCCCGTCGCTTTTACTTGGTTCGTATCGCAAAAGACCTTTGACGGGAAAAAGCCATTTGGATTTTTAAAATCCTGTGTGAGTTTTTTACTCCGACCAAAAGTGACCTATGCAGGAAAAGTCATTAAGCTGAAACATGAAAAGTTCAATCCCGTTATTACAGCAGTTAGGAGTGTGATGTATGTTCCCGATTAAATATATTGAAAACAATCTGGTGTTCAACCATGACGGTGAGTGTTTCGCTTACTATGAGCTGACACCTTACAATTATTCGTTCCTGTCACCAGATGAAAAGTACATGGTGCATGACAACTTCCGCCAGCTTATCGCCCAGAACCGTGACGGGAAAATCCATGCCTTACAGATTGCCACAGAGGACAGTTTACGTGCAGTACAGGAGCGTTCTAAAAAAGGAATCACAGGCAGATTGAAAGAAATAGCCTGTAAAAAGGTAGACGAACAGACAGAAGCGTTGGTTGAGATGATTGGGGAAAATCAGATTGACTACCGCTTTTTTCTTGGCTTCAAGCTGCTGGTGAATGAGGAAGAAATCAGCTTCAAGGGTATGCGAAAATCAGCAGCTATGACCTTTGCGGATTTTATCTATGAAGTCAATCACAAGCTGATGGGTGACTTCGTTTCCATGAGCAATGATGAAATCAACCGTTTCCTAAAGATGGAAAAGCTCTTGGAAAGCAAAATCTCACGCCGCTTTCAGTTCCGCAGGCTGGATAAGAATGATTTCGGTTATCTCTTGGAGCATATCTACGGGAATACGGGAGTTGCTTACAGTGATTACAGTTATGATTTGCCAGTAAAGAAGTTAAAGCGTGAAACGCTGGTGAAGCGATATGACCTTATCCGACCTACACGCTGCATGATAGAGGAAAACCAGCGATACCTAAAGATTGAGCGTGAAGATCAGACAACGTATGTTGCCTACTTCACGATTAACAATATCGTGGGGGAGCTTGATTTTCCGTCCAGTGAAATCTTCTACTATCAACAGCAGCAATTCACGTTCCCTGTTTCCACTTCTATGAATGTGGAAATCGTCACTAATAAAAAGGCTCTGACAACGGTTAGAAATAAAAAGAAAGAATTGAAAGACTTGGATAACCACGCTTGGGAAGCAGGCAACGAAACAGGAAATAACGTCATTGAAGCTCTGGATTCAGTCAATGAGCTGGAAACGAACTTAGACCAGTCCAAAGAATCCATGTATAAGCTGTCCTACGTTATCCGTGTGGCGGCTAATACTCTGGAAGAACTGAAACGCCGCTGTGATGAAGTCAAGGACTTCTACGACGATTTAAATGTGAAGCTGGTACGCCCATTCGGGGATATGTTGGGATTGCATGGTGAGTTTATCCCAGCAAGTAAAAGATATATCAACGATTATATCCAGTATGTCACTTCTGACTTTCTCGCTGGTCTTGGGTTCGGTGCGACACAGCAGCTTGGGGAAACGGACGGTATCTATATCGGCTATAACCTTGATACAGGAAAAAATGTATATCTGAAACCCAGCCTTGCGGCACAGGGCGTTAAGGGTTCGGTGACTAATGCGTTGGCTGCCGCCTTTCTTGGTTCGCTCGGTGGCGGAAAGTCATTCTGTAACAACCTTATCATCTATTATGCGGTACTGTTTGGAGGAAAAGCGGTCATTGTAGACCCGAAATCAGAGCGTGGCAACTGGCAGGAAACACTACCCGATATTGCACATGAAATCAAAATCGTCAACCTTACCAGCGAGAATAAGAACAAAGGACTTCTTGACCCGTATGTGATTATGAAGCGTACAAAGGACGCTGAAAGCCTTGCGATTGATATTTTAACATTCCTTACAGGTATTTCTTCCCGTGATGGTGAGAAGTTCCCTGTTTTACGTCGTGCAATCCGTTCTGTTACCCAGAGCAAGCAACGTGGACTGCTCCGTGTTATTGATGAACTCCGCAAAGATGGTTCACTCGTGGCAGAGAATATCGCAGACCATATCGAGAGCATGACGGACTATGATTTTGCACACCTGTTATTCTCGGACGGTGATGTGGTACAATCCATCAGTTTAGACCGACAGCTTAACATCATACAGGTGGCAGACCTGGTATTGCCAGACAAAGACACAAAATTTGAAGAATATACCACAATGGAACTGCTTTCCGTGGCAATGCTTATCGTTATCAGTACCTTTGCCTTAGACTTTATCCATTCGGACAGGAGCATTTTCAAGATGGTGGATTTGGACGAAGCGTGGACGTTCTTGCAGGTGGCACAGGGAAAGGCTCTCTCTAACAAGCTGATTCGTGCTGGTCGTTCCATGAACGCCGCTGTCTACTTTGTTACACAAAACTCTGGTGATGTGGATGACGAAAAGATGAAGAACAATATCGGTTTGAAGTTTGCCTTTCGTAGTACGGACATAAAAGAAATCAAGAATACCCTTGAATTTTTCGGTGTGGATAAGGAGGACGAGGGCAACCAGAAGCGATTAAGGGATTTGGAAAACGGGCAATGCCTGTTTCAAGATTTATACGGGCGTGTGGGCGTTATCCAGATACACCCTGTATTCGCTGACCTGTTCCATGCCTTTGATACCAGACCGCCAGTGCAGACGGAAGAAATGAGGTGAAGCCTATGGACAAGAGAAAAATAGTCCGTTATCTGCTTATCACGCTTTCGGTGATTCTCGGTGTGCTGGTATTTTTATCTATCACGGGTACGGTAGCTCATGCGGCTGGTCTGGTAGACAATACGGTGAGTGACGCTAACGCCTATTCAAAATATCCGCTGGAAAACTACCAGTTGGACTTCTATGTGGATTCAAGCTGGGACTGGCTACCGTGGAACTGGCTGGACGGTATCGGCAAAAGTATTCAGTATGGCTTATACGCTATCACAAACTTTGTCTGGACGGTGAGCTTATACATTTCCAATGCAACGGGATATGTGGTACAGGAAGCCTACAAGCTGGACTTTATCTCTGATACCGCAAGCTCTATCGGAAAGAACATTCAGACGTTGGCAGGCGTGACTTCCAGCGGCTTTTCCAGTGAAGGATTTTATGTAGGATTCCTGCTTATCCTTATTCTGGTAATGGGTATCTATGTGGCATACACAGGACTTATCAAGAGGGAAACCACAAAAGCAGTTCATGCGGTGATTAACTTCCTTGTGGTGTTTATCCTGTCAGCTTCTTTTATTGCATACGCCCCCAATTATATCAGCAAAATCAATGACTTTTCCGCTGATATAAGCAGCTCGGCGTTATCGCTTGGCACAAAAATTGTGCTGCCCGATTCCAGCAGCAAGGGAAAAGACAGTGTGGACTTGATTCGTGACAGCCTGTTTTCCATACAGGTGAAACAACCGTGGCTACTCTTACAGTATGGGGAATCTGATATAGAAACACTCGGTTCTGACCGTGTGGAAAGCCTGTTATCGGCAAGTCCAGACACGGACGACAGGGAGGACGTTGTGATTGAGGAAATCGAGGATAAGGACAACGATAACCTAAGCGTCACAAAGACCATGACACGTTTAGGTATGGTGGTGTTTCTGTTCATCTTTAATATCGGTATCTCGGTTTTTGTATTTCTGCTTACGGGCATGATGATTTTCTCACAGGTGCTATTTATCATTTACGCTATGTTCCTGCCAATCAGTTTTATCCTGTCTATGATTCCGACCTATGAGGATATGGCAAAAAAGGCACTTACGAAGCTGTTCAATACCATTATGATGAGGGCAGGAATCACACTGATTATTACGACAGCATTTAGTATCTCGACCATGTTTTACTCTATTTCTTCTGGCTATCCGTTCTTTATGATTGCCTTTTTACAGATAGTCACCTTTGCAGGAATCTACTTTAAACTGGGTGATTTGATGGCAATGTTCAGTCTGCAATCTTCCGATACACAGCAGGTCAGCAGACGAATCATGCGACGACCTTATATGTTCCTTAACCGCAGGGCAAGACGCTTGGAGCGTAAAATCGGAAGAACGGTTGCGGCTGGTGCTGCTGGCGGTGTCGCTGGTGCTGCGGCTGCTACTGCCACGAAAAAGACGGATAATACAAAATCAGCAGGCAACGGTCATACCAGACCGAATAATACGCCATCTTCCCATAGTGGAGGTAATGGAAAGCCGCCTGCTTTACCAGTGAATCAAAAGCCGACTGCTCTGCCCGATAAGCAGAACAGCGATTCTTCGCAATCAACAGTACATAGCAGCTCTGTAAGCCAGTCGCAGGAAACGAAGTCCGCTTCTAAGCGTGGTATCGTGGATAAAAAGGCGGTATCGAAACAACCGCAATCAGAAAAACAGGATAAGCAACGTCCGATAGTGGATAAGACACAGAAGAAACAGGAAACACGGGATAAGGAGCGACAGGACAATGGATCAGCGACAAAAGCTGGTACAGCGAAAGGAACTGCCCCATTGCATGAGCGACCAGTGATAACGCCTGTATCTGCGAAAGCAGCTCCACAGGCGGCAGGTTCTAAAGAAGAACAGAATATCAAAGAACGCCCTACTACTGTTAAGAGG
>ENA-OUQW01002186-OUQW01002186.1-human-gut-metagenome-genome-assembly--contig:-NODE-2186-length-17166-cov-3.941733_pt1 | contig 17166 bp, 9 predicted proteins | sample MGYA00248464_ERZ548849 | MGnify/ENA primary metagenome ERZ548849 (study PRJEB26491, sample SAMN04978193) | human gut metagenome | host: Homo sapiens | study: EMG produced TPA metagenomics assembly of... | reverse complement strand
ATAACACACTTCTGGAAAACGTTGAGGCAGTCAGCAAAGCCGATGCAAAAGCAATTTTTGCACACGATTTCCTTGCACCGAAGGAACTGAGAACTTATTGTGAGGGAGCAGGCGTAAAGAAAGTAATTCTTCTGAATCCGATGTACTATGGAGATGAGAGTACACTTCCGGATTACATAAAAGAATCTCTGGATGAAAATTATCCGCGGGTAACGGCATCCGGAGAGAATACCATGACCTGGGATGAATTCCTCTCCATCGGTAATTATTACGTAGGAAAAGTAGAAGCGGAAAAAGATCTCAACAGACCGCTGTTCCGTGCTTACACAAGTGGTTCCACAGGCCCATCCAAACAGGTTATTCACTGTGCGAATAGTATGCTCGGTACTGTATGCCAGATGAATTTCTATGGTGGATCCGATGATGTCCGTCCAACCTGGATGGTAACCTGTCTGCCACCTGCACTGGTAGCCGTTGTTGTTTCCATGGTACTGCTTCCATTATCCTCAAATAAACTTCTGATTATGGATCCGTTTGTTGATCCGGAGGATGTAGACCTCGAGATGATGCGTTACAAACCAAACGGCTGGCCGATGATTCCGATGTTTATTGAAGCGGTTATGCGTAATGGCCGTGTTCCGGAGGATTACGACATGTCCCATCTTCTGGCAGCAGGAGCCGGATGTGAGGCAGTAAACAACAACCAGCTTGACCGTGTACAGGAATTTCTTCATAAACATAACTGTAATGTACGTTTTACAGTAGGATACGGAAGCAGCGAAGGTGGTTCCAACCTGACCTTCCAGATGGCTCCGAAATCTGTTCATAACGGAAATGTGGGAATCCCGATGCCGCTGAACGACATGGGCGTTTTCAAACCTGGAACACAGGAAGAACTTGGATATAACGAGATGGGCGAGATCTGTACTGTAGGTCCTGGAAATATGCTTGGTTATGACAGAAGAAGTGCCACAGCAAAAACACTCCAGAGACATGCGGACGGCAAGATCTGGCTTCATACCGGCGATATTGGTTATGTAGATGAGGATGGCGTTTTCTACGTACTGAACCGTGGTGCCGCATATCGTTATGGTGGTGGTGAGCTTGCAGTACTTACAATGGAGAACCGCCTTGCAGACGCCAAGATCAAAGGAATTAAAGACGAATTCTTCGTACTGATCGAAGATGAAGATCATGACGGATACTTTGTTCCATACCTCTATGTTGTTCTGGAGGACGGATACAAAGTTGATGATATCATTAAAGACGTACAGTCTTGTCTGGAACCATACATGTTTCCAGTTGAAATACTGGCAATTGATGAGAGACCTTTCTTCCACTTTAAGACAAACCGTATTGAGTTGTCCAAAGAGCTGAAGAAAAAGAATCACGATTGCTGAAAACCTGGTACTGTAAAAACAGTAAAAACCAGATGAAGCTGTAAAACAAAAAAAGAAAGAAGGAGAGAAAAATGAGTACAAAATTACACTCAGGTCTGAAGCGCACCCTTGCATGGTTATTGACAGCTGCAATGCTTGCACAGGGATGCTTCGTTGTATCTGCGGATGATTTTTCCAGCGAGCCGGTGGCAGCGCAGGAAACTCAGGCAGATACACAGTCTGATGCGGAAGCAGTTGATTTTGATACAGAAGCAACAGCACCATCAGACAATGTTACGTCAGAGGAAGACGAGATTGCCGCCCCGGACGTACAGCAGGATGCTGACGTGGAAGATATTTCACAGGAGGCAGACAGCGAGGAGTTAACAGCTCCGGAACAGACCACAGATGACAGTGCAGTTGCTGAGCAGGACGTATTTGATGACGGCAGCGCAGTTGCGGCATTTTCTGATGGTACAGATGCACAGGATGATGCATCCAATCCAAATCATGAATCAGGTTATATTGATATTGCGGACGGTCAGCGGTACAGCTATACTCGCGTTTATGAGCAGACCGATACAAAGCGCATCATTCGATTTCTGCTCGGATGCTATCCCGCCAACAACAGTGAGATCACAATGAATCTGAAAGACCAGAGATATGCTATCTGGCACAGACTTGCCACTTCAAAATCGACATCTTATAAGAATCCGTGGGAGGTAAAATCAAATGACTGGAATAATGGATTCACATCAACAAACTCTATGTATGGATCTAATGTTGAATGGGAAAGTAGTGATCCTGAAACAGTACAGGTAACCAAGAGTGGTTACAATGGTTGTCAGGCGAAGCTCACCGCTTTAAAGGAAACTACAACACCAGTAACAATAACAGCAACCTGGGAGGATACAAAATACAAAACAGGTACGGTTACTAATACTTTTAAGGTTAATGTAAAGCCTGAACGTAAAATTGTAAATGCTGGTGATGAGTTTGAAATGGAAGCTTCTATCAGCTCTCCAAGTGGTAAGTATTATAGCGGTAAGAGAGAGTATGATTTGACAAAGTTCTGGCCGGTAGGTAACGTAGGAGGTTCCAGTTCCAATGGATATGTGCCGGAGGCGGATTTCGCCAGGGATGAGAATGGAAACGCTAAAGTTACAGGTGCAGGATTCCAGAAAGCTTCTCTGAAGTATGTCAAATGGCGTTCAGAGGGAACTATCCTCCATCGTTATATCATAGACTTCGATGAGATGTCCAATGATCTGACTAATCCAGAAAACACGAAAAATAAGAAACCGGGTGATTATACTTCTAAATTCAGAATTGAGTCAGATACAGAGTCCTTATACCAGCCGATGGTATCTCCGGCAGACGGCATTTATCTCAGAGGTGATGTCGGAGCTGACACGGATGTAGAAATGATCGATGGCAATGTAGTATTTAAGAGGGTTATGCCGAACGAGTCTATTTACGTATATGCTTATGGCGTAAAAGACGGACAGAAGATTAAAGTTAAAGATATTACCTGGGAATCTAGTGATCCATCTGTCGTAAGAGTATATAATACTAATTCAGATATTCAGATTCAGTTAAGAAGTGACAAGGTTGGCGGAGCTGTTATTACAGGTACTTATCAGCCAAAAGATGGAGAGGGAAATCCGGTCGGTGATCCGCTGACTATGAGTTTCCGTGTTTTTGTTAAAGGTTTCTATATTACAGAGCCGGTCGGAAGTGACGGAACAACAAAAACTATTGAATTATCTCTGGATGAAGAAGACAAGAAGCAATCAAAAGCAATTGATTTCAAAGTAATTGATGGTCATGGTGAAACCGGTGAGGCAGTTGATACAGCGGGAGTCTCCTGGAGTACCGACAAGCCAACGGTTGCAGTTGTAGATTCCGATGGCAAGGTAACAGCGAGAGCAGCTGGAGAAGCTACCATAACAGCATCATATGGAAGCTCTGAGGATACAGTCAAGGTCATTGTTAAAGGATCAGGAAGCCTTGCTTTTGATGCTGCAGAATATAACATTAAGAAAAACGGAACTGCTACGATCAAAGCGACTGCAAAATCCAACGATTCTACTGTAAGAAATCCTGAAATCACATGGTCAGTTGACGATGACAAGATTGCAACTGTAAATGGCGGTAAGATTACAGGTGTCAGTGAAGGTACAACAACAGTAAGAGCATCCTGGACAGCTGCCAATGGCAAGACCTATAAACAGAGTGCAACAGTAAACGTTGTATACGATGGTCTGTATTTATCTGACAGACAGAATGAAGTAACTCTGGCACAGGGAAGTACACAGGAAATCGTATGGCAAGTTTATAATATGGGAGCTAGTAAAGAGGAAGCTTCTTATGTTAGACCAAGTAGCAGTGTGGTGACTTGGAAGTCCAGCAATGAAGAAATCGCAACTGTAGATTCAGCTGGTGTTATTACTGCGAAGGATCTTCCAGAAGGTCAGACAACAGCGAGCACAACTGTTACAGTAAGCTACAACGGAACAAAAGTAAAAGATATTAAAGTAAATGTAACCGAAAACCAGAAAGTTGTTGTAAAAGGTGAAGCTGTAGAAATTACCGGAACTAAGGGTGAAACCAAAACCAACAATGCCGGTGAAGATATTACAGATACCTGGAAGATCGGTTATTTTGAAAACGGTCATGGAAGTCTGAATGCCCAGTTTTATGGTAACGGTATTTATAATATTGATATTGTAAAGCAGGCAGGAGAAAAAGTAAGCGTTACAGGAAAGACTCCATACAGTGGATATATTTATTTGAGCCATAAATATTATGTACCGATGGAAACTGGACAGCTTTATGGTGTATGGCAGAGTATCGCCATTAAGGTTAATGGTGAAGCAGGACTGTATCTGAACAAAAACTCCTTATCTATGAAGATGGGAGAATCCGGTACAGCAACAATCCTGGGTACCTTTATTAAGGAAGATGGAACAGAACTGGAACGAAAGTTCTGGGCAGATAAGAGTAATCCGAAGCTTTCAAAACTTGAGATGGTTGAAGGCGATACAAATATCGTTACAGCAAAAGCAGATCCGGAAGATGGAAGAATGCTGCATCTTACAGCTGTTTCTCCTGGAAAGACTACGATCACAATCAAATGTTATCCGTTTGATCCTACAGCTACCTGTGAGGTAGAAGTAACATCTGACGCAAGACTGGTTCTTACTCCGGCAGATAAGCTGAGAGTAGTACAGGGCGATACAAATACAATTGAAGCGAAAGCATGGGATGGAACTCAGTATGTTGAGAATCCGGAAATCACATGGGAGAGCTACAATACTGGCATTGCAACTGTAGATAAAGGTGTAGTTACAGGTGTTAAAAAAGGTAACGTCGGTGTAGTTGCAAAATGGAATAATGTTACATCCGACCCGGTACAGGTTACCGTAGTTCCAAGTAGAACACTTAATGTAACAACTACATGGGATGATGACAACAACCGTGATAACAAACGTCCGGAAAAAACAACACTTCAGCTGACAACAACAGATGGAGAAAAAGTTGGTGATCCGGTAGAACTCAACGCAGAGAATGAGTGGAAATATACATGGAAGAATCTGGCATCCGAGGATGAAGACGGACAGCATATTTCCTATCTCGTAACAGCTGTTGAAGATGACACACTGACAGCAAACAACTATACAGCAGAAGTAACAAGAAGCTCTTCTGATGATGAATTTGTTGTTACTTACAAACACGAAATCGAAAAAACAGGTATCACCGCAAACGTAACATGGGATGATGCAGACAACCAGGATGGAATCCGTCCGAAGGAAGTAACCTTACAGCTTAAAGCTGACGGCGAAGCAGTTGGAGATGCCATCACTGTAAAAGCAGACAGCAATGGTAACTGGACAAAGACCTGGTCAGACCTTCCGGTAAATAAAGAAGGTGCAGTTGGGCAGGCAATCGTGTACACTGTAGAAGAATCCGGACTTCCGGACGGATATGCATCTGCAGTAGCAACTGATGAAGAAACAGGAGCTATCACAGTTAAGAACTCCCACACACCGGCAGTAAAAGACCTCACAGTATCTGCGAAATGGGATGACGCGGACAACCAGGATGGTGTTCGTCCGGCATCTGTTGACGCAGTTCTTTACGCAGGTGGCACAGCAACAGACAAGACAGTAACTCTTACAGCAGAAGAGAACTGGACAGCAACCATCAAAGACATGCCTGTATACGCAGCAGGTAAAGTCGGCGAGGCAGTGAACTATTCTCTGAAAGCTGCAAAAGAAGTAGAAGATTATACAAGCGCAACAGACGGACTTACTCTTACATTTACCCATAAGGCAGCCGTTACAGCAGTAACCGCAACCATCACATGGGATGATGCAGAGAACCAGGATGGAATCCGTCCGGATTCTGTAACACTTCAGCTGAAAGCAGACGGTGAGGCAGTTGGATCCAGAATCACAGTTGATGGAACAAACGACAAGTGGACCAAGACATGGGATAACCTTCCGGTTAACAAAGCTGGTAAGAAGGTTACTTACACAGTAGAGCAGACCGGTCTTCGTTCCGAGTACACTCAGGCAACAGCCGGAGACGCAGCAACAGGCTTCACAATCACAAACAGCTACACACCAAAGGGTGTTGATATCGCTGTATCTGCAAACTGGGATGACCAGGACAACCAGGATGGAATCCGTCCGGAGGCTGTAGAGGCTGAACTTTATGCAGATAACGTATCTACAAACAAAAAGGTACGCCTTACTGCAGATACTGACTGGAAGGCAACCTTTGAGAAACTTGCAGTAAACAAAAACGGTAAACCAATCAACTATACACTTCAGGCAACCAAAGTTGAAGGATATGATCTGACAACAGAGGGAAGCGGAGCAGACGGCCTTGTTCTGAAATATACACACAAGGTAAAAGCAGTCGATGTAACAGCAACTGTAAAATGGGCAGATGGTGAGAACCAGGATGGAATCCGTCCGAATACTGTAAACTTACAGCTGAAAGCAGATGGCGAGAACGTTGGTGATGCAATTGTTGTCAATGCAAACAGCAATTGGACCAAGACATGGAGCGGACTTGCAGAGTATAAAGCTGGTAAGAAAGTTACTTATACCGTTGAGGCAACTGGAATCAGATCCGAGTATAAAGTAGAGATTACCGGAGATGCAGCAACCGGATTTACAGTTACAGCAACTCACGTACCTGCAAAAGCAGAAGTAAAAGCATCTGTTGTATGGGATGATGCAGAGAACCAGGATGGAATCCGTCCGAAGGCTGTAGAGGCAGAAATCTATGCAGGAGATGTATCCAACAGCAAGAAAGTACGCCTTACCGCAGAGAACAACTGGACAGCTTCCTTTGGCGAAATGGAACTGAAGAAAGACGGCCAGGAGATCAAGTACACTCTGGTAGGAACCAAAGCAGACGGATATACTTACACATGCACCGGAAGCGGAGCAGCAGGACTTGTCCTGACATACACTCACAAACCGGAAGTTGTAAGCGTTTCCGTAAACACAACATGGAATGACAAGAACAACCAGGATGGTCAGAGACCAGGATCTTACAGCGTTCAGCTGAAAGCTGACGGTGAGGCAACCGGCGATGTGATCACTCTGAACAGCAGCAACAGTTTTGCAAAAGTATGGAAGGACCTTCCGAAATACAAAGCAGGCAAAGTTGGCGAAGCAGTTAAATATGAGGTCGCTGTATCCGGACTTCCTGAGAACTATGAGACAAGAACAGAAGCAGACGGCAACACATTTAACGTAATCAACACTTACATCCCGGAAACAGTACAGATCCCGGTAAGCGTAAAATGGGATGATGCAAACAACCAGGATGGCAAACGTCTTGATTCTGTAGAAGCAGAGCTTTATGCAGAAGGACAGGCAACAGGAAACAAAGTAACCTTAGATGAGAAGAACAGCTGGAAAGCTTCCTTCAAAAAGGTTGATGTCAAGAAAGACGGAAAGAGAATCAACTATACCGTTAAGACAACCGAAAACAAAGATTACACCATTACAACAACAGGCAATGTCCTGGATGACAATGGAGTTGTAGTTACTTACAAACATGTACCGGAGACAGTAAATGTATCCATCAAGAGTACATGGAATGATGCAAACAACCAGGATGGAATCCGTCCGGCAACCATCAGCGTACAGCTTATGAAAGATGACAAAGAAGAGGGAGATAACATCAACCTGAAGATCGCATCTCCCAAGACATGGAGCAATCTTCCGAAGTACGCAAATGGAAAAGAAATCAAATATGCGGTTGCAATTTCCGATGTATCCGGTTATACTAAGAAAGTGACTGGAAGCGTTGCAGACGGCTATGTTGCAGCATTTACACACAGTGTTTACAAGACATCTGTAGTCGTACAGAACACATGGAGTGACTTGGACAATGCCCTTCTCACCCGTCCTTCCAGCTTAACCGTTCAGATCTATGCAAATGGTAAAGCAACCAGCAAGAAAGTAGTACTGAACAGTGCAAACAAGTGGAAAGCAACTGTATCAGGACTTAACAAGAATTCAGCAGGCAAGAAGATTGCCTACTCTGCAAAACTCGTTAAGACACCGACTGGTTACAAGGTAACAATTGGCAGCATCAGTTCCAAGGGCACAATTGCCATCAAGAATACATACACCAAGTTTACCAAGAAACTTACAGTTAAGATTTCCCCGACTAAAGTTACCTACAACGGAAAGACACGGAAACCTGCTGTGAAGTCTGTATACTATGGAAAGACTAAACTCAGCTCCAGCTACTATACAGTAAGCTTCAAGAACAACAAGAATCCGGGAATCGGTTCCGTAATTGTAAAAGGTAAAGGCAAATATGCTAAATATGCAGGTTCTGCAACATTCAGCATTCTGCCAAAAGCTCCGACAGGTTTAACTGCCAAGAGTACAGCCAAGAAACAGGCTACAGTAACTTGGAAGGGAAGCACAGGAGCAACAGGATATCAGATTATGATCAGTCAGAAGAGTGATTTCAGAAAAGGTACAACAAGAACCTTCACAATTAGAGATTCTAAGAGAAGAAGCGGTGTACCGAAACCGATGACCAGTGGAAGGACTTATTATATCCGTATCCGTAGCTACAAAACGACATCTGATGGCAAGACAGTATATTCCGCATGGAGTAAGAGCACTAAAACAAAAATTAAATAAGTAATTATTTATTTTAGCGGATGGAGCGCAAGCGCCATCCGCTAAAGCAAGGAGAGGAGGAGCAATGTTTAAGAAATGGGCTGGCTGGAAGAAAGTTGCTGCCTGCCTGATGGGCGCTGCACTGCTTATGCAGGGCGGAAGCGTTGCCATGGGTGCGACAGAAACAGCTAAATATTCTTCCACAAAAGCAGAAAAGAGCAGTGTAAAGAAAGCCGCTGCGAAAGATGAAAAAGAAGAAGATTCTACAGATGAGGAAGATTCTGCAGAGGATGAGGATTCCACAGAGGATACAGATTCCGCAGATGCAGAAGATTCTACAGAGGATGAAGATTCCACAGATGCAGAGGATTCTACAGAGGATGAAGATTCCACAGATGCAGAGGACTCTACAGAGGATGAAGATTCCACAGATGAGGATCAGAAAGCAGACAGAGTAGAGGATAATGATGCAGATGCACAGGATGCAGAAGGTAAAGAAGCAGATCCGCAGTCTTTAGGTTTAAGCACAACTGGAAGTGTAGATCATATCGATATCGGAGCACTTACATCTGCAACACTGAAAGTTGGTGATAAGACTATCACACAGCCGGTAATTTTGACATTTGAGGATATTGCAAATGCATCCATTTCCGGTGATGCAGGCTTTTCAGCAGACCAGTCTTCCCTCAGCGGAAGTGTTGGTGTCAGCGGAATGGCACAGATCCGTGTTCCTGGAAATTATCCGGTTGGAACTAAGGAAGCACCAGCTGTTTATAGTGTAAGTGTAACTAAGGATGTTACATTTGTTGACCCGGATACAGGCGCAACTTATGTAAGAACTATTACATTCTCTACATCCTTTACATACTGGGATTGGACAAATGACTGTCCGAACCTTGGATTCAGAGTTAACTGGGCAGCAGGATATGTAATTCCTTGCTCAGGTATGGATATTGTACTGGGATGTGGATATGATGAGATTCCGGCTCCGGAGCCAAGTGTGAGCCCAGAGCCAAGCGTAAGTCCTGAGCCAAGTGTGAGTCCAGATCCAAGCGTAAGCCCAGACCCGAGTGTAAGCCCGGATCCAAGCGTAAGCCCAGACCCGAGTGTGAGCCCGGATCCAAGTGTAAGCCCAGACCCGAGTGTGAGCCCGGACCCAAGTGTGAGCCCGGACCCGAGTGTAAGTCCGGACCCATCTGTAGAGCCGACAGACACACCAGAGCCAACAGATACACCGGTACCAATGAACCCAACAGGAACAGCAACACCAACTCCAACAGGAACAGCAACACCGGTACCTGGAACAACCAATAACGGATCCAATGGCGGTAATGGAACTACCACAAATGGAACAACCAATAACGGAACAACTACAAACACAACTTCCAATAACACAACATCCACATCATCTTCAGATGCGGTAAAGACAGCAGATAATTCTCATATCGCTGGTTATGGAATGCTGGTTGTATTTGCACTGTTAGATGCTGCATTAGCATTCTTTGCACTGCGTTTAAGACGTCGTGACGACTAATTCACAGGCAGGAAGCATATAAGAACTGAATTACAGACAGGAGATTGCATTTTGTGATCTCCTGTTTTGCTATAGAGAAAAGCAGCGATGGAGGTGCGTTATGCAGCAGGCATTACTGGATCAGCTGAGAAAAATAACCGAAGAAGAGCGAAAAATCCTGGATGGGGAAGCGGAGGTAGATAAAGATCTCTATACATCCGGAAGAGATTTTACCGTAGACAGTGGGAAGATGCTGAAAGAAGGCAGACTGATTGCGGTGCGTACCCATACCCGTTTTGTGCATTTCCCGGCGCACAGGCATAATTTTGTGGAAGTGCTGTATGTGTGCGAGGGATCGCTGACCAATATCATCGATGGAAAAAAAGTTGTGGTGAATAAAGGGGAGCTGCTTTTTCTCAACCAGTTTACGAAACATGAGATCCTGAAAGCGGGACAGAATGATATTGCCATCAATTTTATGGTGTTGCCGGAGTTTTTTGATGTGGCCTATTCCATGACAGGGAATGACAACATGCTGGCAGATTTTCTGGTGAATGTATTGCGCCAGGATGAAGAGCGGGGTGAATATCTCCACTTTAAGGTCGCGGAAGTCATGCAGATCCAGAACCTTCTGGAAAATATCATCTATTCTCTTGTAAATGGCGAAGAAAACCGGGAACGGATCAACCAGACCACCATGGGCCTGATCTTTATGTATCTGGTGGAATCCGTACAGTATGTGGAGATGCGCCTTCCCAATCAGTACGAAAATATGATCTCCATGACAACACTGGACTATATTGAGCAGAAGTACCGGACAGCTACCCTTACGGAGCTGTGCACCAGGCTTCATCTGCCTATGCATGTGCTCAGCAAGATGATCAAAAAGACCACAGGATTTAATTTCAAGGAACTTCTTCAGAGAAAACGCCTGAATAAGGCAGTAGAGCTGATGTGTGAGACGGACCTTCCCATCAGTGATATTATTGCAGCTGTAGGGTATGAGAATAACAGTTATTTTCACAGAGTGTTTAAAGAACATTATCATATGACACCGCGGGCGTTCCGGGTAAAGAACAGTGAAAAAGAGCAGGTAAGATTATAATCTTACCTGCTTTAACTTTAGATATCATGGAACCGTCCGATTTTATCTTTGATTCGCTGCATTTCATTATCCATATCAATGACAGCGCGGGCACAGTTCAGAAGCTCGCTGCTGACTTCCTCGTAACCATCCATTTCTTCAATATCCTGTTTATATCGGAGCTGATGTTCCAGTGTAGCCCAGAAATCCATTCCATTGGTACGGATCTGGATCTCCGCGCGCATGGGCGTTTTTCCTTTTGAGAAGAATACCGGGATCTCTACGATCATGTGATAGCTACGGTAACCGTTTGGTTTGGGATTTTTGATGTAGTCTTTTACTTTGATGACGGTGATATCGTCCTGCTTGGCAATAAGGTCTGCAATGGTGTAGATATCATCAATAAAAGCACAGACAACACGGATACCGGCTACGTCATTGAGCTGGTTCTGGATATTTTCGGCAGTGAAGTCATAGCCCAGTTTTTTTAATTTCTTGTAGATGCTTTCCGGTTTTTTGATTCTGGTCTTGATAAAGGAAATCGGGTTACGTTTATATTCTACGGAAAACTCATCATTGAGAACTTCCAGTTTGGTACGTACCTCACGGACAGTACAGCGGTACATCATCATCAGATCATTGAATCTTGCAGAATTTTTGATAAAAACCTGTGGATCTGGGGTATCCAGCCAGGTGTTTGTATTTTTTTCAGCCATGGTATTTTTCTGGTAAAACTCCCTTCTTAGGTAGGTTTTGTGATAATCACACTATCACAATTATAGAATAAAATGACATTTTTTTCAACTTTTGTATTGACATATTAAAAATCCTGTGCTATTTTATATAAAAAATTTAATCGAGTAAACCACTAAACCGTTGAAGCAGAGATAAAGGTACTCATGCGCGCACAGAGAGTCCGGGAGGGTGAGAGCCGGGCCGAGAAGCAGTTTACCAAATGGACCGCAGAGGGCACAGGGAAAGGTGTTATGGATACCGAGTATTCTGTGACGTGAAGGCATACGTCAGTTGCCGGGAATATGTAGGTATTCCGCTAAGTGCACGGATCGAACCGTGAATCAGGGTGGCACCGCGGGTGATTTGGAATTTGACGCTCGTCCCTGGCAGAACCAGATTCTGCCGGAGACGGGCGTTTTCTTTTTCATATCGTTCCGTTTCCTCCGGTAAAGGAATGAAAAGAACTCAGGAGGGCCTGTATATGTATCCAACATTAGAAAAACTTAAGAATATTGCACAGTCAGGCGAATACCGGCGCATCCCCGTATGCCACGAGCTGTATTCCGACCGCTACACACCTGTAGAAGTCATGAGAACCTTACGCACAGCCAGCAGACACTGTTATCTTCTGGAAAGTGCAAGCCAGACAGAAGTATGGGGACGCTATTCCTTCCTGGGATATGAGCCATCTATGGAAATCACCTGTACAGACGGAAAGCTTCAGATCCGCAGGATCCATGAGGACGGAACTGAAGAAAAAACCGTACAGCAGGTGAAGCATCCGGGAGATGCTATTCGGGAGATCCTGAAAGAATACAAAAGCCCAGTGCTGGAAAATATGCCGACCTTTACCGGAGGTCTGGTAGGATATTTTTCCTACGATTACATCAAGTACAGCGAGCCGAAGCTGAAACTTACCGATGAGACTGTACAGGATTTCAGGGATATGGACCTGATGCTTTTTGACCAGGTAATCGCTTTTGATCATTACAGACAGAAGGTACTTCTGATCACCGGCGTGATGACGGGTGATCTGGAAAATTCCTACCGGAAAGCCGAAGAGAAGTTAAAAGAAATGGCAGATTTGATCCGAAACGGAAAACAGGATGAGTTCCCGTCCCTGAAACTGAAATCTTCCATTGAACCACAGTTCCCAAAAGAAAAATACTGTGAGATGGTAGAAACCGCAAGACATTACATCCGTGAGGGAGATATCTTCCAGGTAGTCCTTTCCAACCCGATGCGGGCAAAAGCTGAAGGAAGCCTGTTTGATACTTACCGCGTTCTCCGGGCTACCAATCCTTCTCCGTATATGTTTTATTTTTCCAGCGATGATATTGAGATCGCAGGAGCATCCCCGGAAACACTGGCCAAGCTTACCGGAACGGAATTAAGCACCTTCCCGTTAGCAGGAACCAGACCAAGGGGCAAGACAAAAGAAGAAGACCAGGCACTGGAAAAAGGCCTTCTCTCCGATGAAAAAGAACGTGCCGAGCACAACATGCTTGTGGATCTTGGAAGAAATGATATCGGAAAGATCAGCAAGATCGGAACCGTAAACGTAGAAAAATATATGTGCATCGAGCGTTTTTCCCATGTTATGCATATCGGTTCCACAGTTACCGGACAGATCCGGGATGACAAAGATGCGGTGGATGCAGTAGATGCCATCCTTCCGGCAGGAACCCTTTCCGGAGCACCGAAGTTCCGTGCCTGCCAGATCATCCAGGAACTGGAACAGAGCAAACGAGGTATTTACGGCGGCGCCATCGGATATCTGGATTTCGCCGGAAACCTGGACACCTGCATTGCCATCCGCCTGGTTTATAAAAAGAACGGCGAGATCTGCATCCGGTCCGGAGCCGGAATCGTGGCAGAAAGTGTTCCGGAAAACGAATTCCAGGAATGCTGCAACAAGGCAAGAGCCGTTGTACAGGCAATCGAAACTGCACAGGAGGGACTGGAATGATAGTACTGATCGATAATTATGATAGCTTTTCCTATAATGTTTACCAGCTGATCGGTTCTGTGGAACCGGATATCAAGGTCGTAAGAAATGATGAAGTGACCATCGAAGAGCTGGAGGCCATGAAGCCGGAAGCCCTGATCCTTTCCCCGGGCCCGGGACGTCCGGAAGATGCAGGGATCTGCATTGAATCCATAAAATATTTCAAAGACAAACTGCCGATCCTGGGCATCTGCCTTGGACATCAGTCCATCTGTGAAGCATTTGGAGGAACCGTCTCCTATGCAAAAGAGTTGATGCACGGCAAGCAGAAGGAAATCCATAAAGTTGGTGAGAGTCAGATGTTTGAGGGCCTGCCGGAAACTTTCCTGGCAGCAAGATATCACTCACTGGCAGCAATCCGGGATACATTACCGGAAGAACTGGTTGTCACCGCAGAGTCTGAGGACGGTGAGGTGATGGCACTGGAACATAAAAAATATCCAATCTTCGGATTACAGTTCCATCCAGAATCGGTTATGACACCAGATGGAAAAACGATGATCGAGAACTTTATGAAGGTTGTAAGAGCGAAATAAGGAGGAAACCACAATGATCAAAGAAGCAATCATCAAACTTTCAAAAAAAGAAGACCTTACATATGACGAAGCAGAAGCCGTAATGAATGAGATCATGGACGGAGCGGCAACACCGGTACAGATGGCATCCTACCTTACCGCGCTTTCACTGAAAGGCGAAACCATTGATGAGATCACAGCATCTGCAGCAGGCATGCGTGCACATTGCATCAAACTTCTCCACGATATGGATGTTCTGGAAATCGTTGGAACCGGCGGTGACGGATCAAATTCCTTCAACATTTCCACAACTTCTTCCCTTGTGATCGCAGCAGGCGGCGTTCCGGTAGCAAAACACGGAAACCGCGCAGCATCCTCCAAAAGCGGAGCAGCTGATGTTCTGGAAGCACTTGGCGTAAAGATCACCATCCCACCGGAAAAAAGTGCTGAGATCCTGAAAAAGATCAATATCTGCTTCCTGTTCGCACAGAATTACCACATTGCCATGAAATATGTGGCACCGATCCGGAAAGAGCTTGGAATCCGTACCGTATTTAATATCTTGGGACCATTAAGCAACCCGGCAGGCGCAAACATGGAGCTGATGGGAGTATTTGACCAGTCTCTGGTAGAGCCGCTGGCCCAGGTTATGATGAAACTTGGCGTGAACCGTGGAATGGTCGTTTTCGGACAGGACAGCCTGGATGAGATTTCCATGAGCGCACCGACTTTCGTATGCGAGATCAGGGACGGATGGTTCCAGTCCTATGAGATCACACCGGAGCAGTTCGGCTATACACGCTGCAGCAAAGAGGAGCTGGCAGGCGGCACACCGGCAGAAAACGCAGAGATTACAAAAGCTATTGTAAACGGAACCGAAAAAGGAGCGAAGCGTCAGGCTGTATGCATGAACGCAGGTGCCGCACTTTATATTGCAGGAAAAGCAGAGAGCCTAGAAGCCGGCGTGAAGATGGCAGAAAATCTGATTGATAGCGAAGCTGCAGCAGCCAAACTTCGGGAATTTGTGGAGGAGACAAACAAAGAATGAGTGAAAAAAACATTCTGGAAGAAATCGCAGAAAAGACAAGAGAACGTATCCAGAAGGAAAAACTTCAGCTTCCTCTGGAACAGCTGAAAGTCCTGGCAGAAAAAGCGCCGCAGCAGCCTTCTTTTCTGGAAGCTTTGAAAAAAACGGGCATGTCCTACATCTGCGAAGTAAAAAAAGCTTCCCCTTCCAAGGGACTGATCGCAGCAGATTTTCCATATCTGGAAATTGCGAAAGAATACGAGGCAGCAGGCGCATCCGCAATCTCCTGTCTTACAGAACCTTTTTATTTCATGGGAAGGGATACTTATCTTCGTGAGATCACGGAAACGGTGGATATCCCGGTTCTCAGAAAGGACTTTACGGTGGATAAGTACATGATCTATCAGGCAAAAGCATTCGGCGCATCGGCAGTTCTTCTGATCTGCGCCATCCTGGATGATAAGGAACTAAAAGAATACCGGGAGCTGGCAGAAGATCTGGGAATGGATGCGCTGGTGGAAGCTCACGACGAGGAAGAAGTGGCAAGGGCGCTGAAAGCAGGAGCGAAGATCGTCGGTGTGAATAACCGGGATCTGAAAACCTTTAAAGTTGATATGAATAACAGTATCCGTCTTCGAAACCTGGCACCGGACAATGTGGTATTTGTTTCAGAAAGTGGTATCAAAAACGCCGGAGATATCGCCATCCTGGAAAGAAACCGGGTAGGCGCGGTCCTGATCGGCGAGACACTGATGCGAAGCCCGGACAAAAAAGCGGCGCTGGAAGAGTTAAATGGCGGAGCACTGAGATGAAAGAAGCATTGAAGAAAAGAACCAGGATCAAAATCTGCGGCCTGACCCGACCAGAAGATATCCAGGCAGTTAACGAAGCGAAACCGGACTTTGCAGGGTTTATTGTAGAATTCCCGAAAAGCCGGAGAAATGTCACAGTAGATCAGCTGCGGCAGCTCAGAAAAAAACTGGATGAGAGCATTTTGCCGGTAGGCGTATTTGTCAATGCACCGGTGGAACTTCCCGCACAGCTTTTAAATGAAGGAACCATTGCCCTGGCACAGCTTCACGGACAGGAAGACGAAGCGTATATCAGACAGCTTAAGACTATGACAGACCAGCTTCTGATAAAAGCTTTTTCCATAAAAACAGAAGAAGATGTAAAGAGTGCGATCCGCTCGGAAGCAGATTACATTCTTCTGGATCAGGGAGCCGGGGGCACCGGAGAGACCTTTGACTGGAATTTGGTACCGGCCATAGAGCGTCCCTGGTTTCTGGCCGGAGGCCTGGGATGTGACAATCTGGAAACAGCTATAAAAATGCTTCATCCCTGGGCTGCAGATTTAAGCAGCAGCGTAGAAACCGACGGCCACAAAGACCCGGATAAAATAGCAAAAGCGGTACAGACCGTGAGGAACATAAAGGAGGATTTTTAATATGTCAAAAGGAAGATTCGGTATCCATGGCGGACAGTACATCCCGGAAACACTGATGAACGCCGTTCTGGAGCTTGAGGAAGCATACAACCATTACAAAAACGACCCAGAATTCAACCGCGAGCTCACAGAGCTTCTCAATGAATACGCAGGAAGACCATCCCGTCTTTACTATGCGGCACATATGACCGAGGACCTTGGCGGAGCCAAGATCTATCTGAAAAGAGAAGACTTAAACCACACAGGAGCCCACAAGATCAACAACGTACTTGGTCAGGTGCTCCTGGCAAAA
>ENA-OUQW01002162-OUQW01002162.1-human-gut-metagenome-genome-assembly--contig:-NODE-2162-length-17309-cov-7.090646_pt1 | contig 17309 bp, 8 predicted proteins | sample MGYA00248464_ERZ548849 | MGnify/ENA primary metagenome ERZ548849 (study PRJEB26491, sample SAMN04978193) | human gut metagenome | host: Homo sapiens | study: EMG produced TPA metagenomics assembly of... | reverse complement strand
AGTTCCAAGGAGTGTAATAATGAACAGATACGCTGAGCTTGCTGTTTCCATTTCCCTTAACCGGATCAGTCGGCATTTTAAATCTAACATCACAGGTTCTTTCAATATTGGTGCTGTAGCCTGCGATCAACAGATAACGTTTTTCATTATTTCCACCGGATTTACGAACAATATTTACAAATTCCTGATTGATCTTGTTCATTGTCTCATACTGCTCATCAACGGACAATACACCTGTTTTATTGCTGGTGTCACGTTTAACCCAGTTATCGTTCAGACGATCTCCAAGCTCTTCGTTGGCAGACTCGAAAATCAAACGGTCTGAGTAATCTTTATAGCGTTCACTCAGCTGTGTCCAGATCTGTCTGTAACGGGCCCATGCCTGCTCACGAACAGACGGATCCTTGTCACCAAACTGTCCCCACCAGTCACCGTCATAATGAATGTTGACGATTGCATATAATCCGTCATTCAGACAGTAATTGATGACCTCTTCCACACGCTCCAAATACTTTTCATTGATAGTATATGTCATTTTATCCTCAGAAATATCCATCAGATTGGACCATGCCACCGGAATACGGACATTGTTGAAACCATACGCCTTGATCGTATCTACATTTTTCTGTGTTAATGCAGAATTGTTTGCAGATGTTTCACAATAATTTACGTCTACGTTTTTCTTTTCATCCTCAGTCATACTGCTGGTATCAATAGACTGATCCAGAGAGTTACCATAGTTCCAGCCAAGTCCCATTTCTTTCATATAAGCGGCGGAATCCATATTGTCTCTCATCTCGCCATTGTCCCTGGTCTTAAAACCACTTGGCAATGTACGTTCCTCGCCAATATTACTTGGCACATCCGTTTCTGCTGCCTTGACAGTCTTTTTCACTGATGCAATGCCGATTCCGCTTACGGAACTCACAACCATTGCTAACGAAAGAAAAGACGCCAATAATTGTTTTTTTAATTTCCTCATTGTATTATCCTTCCTTTTTATTAAAATATAAATTTGCATTATAGGCAAAACCACTATACCTATACGTTCATACTAACACATTTTTATGCAGTTTGCAACATTACAGATTCATCGCAACCCCTGATAAATGGTGCATTTCACAATTTAGCGTGGAACATTCCATAAATAATAGAAATATTCTATAAAGCAAAAAAGAGACATTCTATCCGCAGATAAAATGTCCCTTAAAATTTTATGAATAATTATGCATCGATATCGCCATCATCCTCTGTGGAGGTGGAATATACCAGCTCTCCGTCAGAAGAAGCAAAATCCTTTGCAGGCTCCTCTTCGATCACAACCTCTTTCTCTTTTGCACGATCTTTCTTGTCGTCCTTCTTGTCCTTTTTGTCTTTCTTTTTCTTGCTGTCTTTCTTCTTGTCAGCGTCGTCCTTCTTGTCCGCGTCTCCGTCTTTCTTCTCGTCGGAATCCTTGTTCATCTCCTCCTCGAGGGCGAGTTCTTCCTTGTTAAGACGGAATTTGTCGTAGGCTTCGGCATCGAAGAACATGATGTAAGTGTCCGACTCGGCGCCCCAGCTGCCGTGACTGCGGTAACCGGCACGGTCGGACGACCATATCATAGCCTTTCCGTCGAGCACCCATTTGGGGTTGCCGTCGGTATATCCGCTCTCGGTCAGATTGGTCACCTCGCCGCTTCCGTCAGCCTTGACGAGCGCGATGTCGGTGTTGTTCCATCCTCCCACGCCTATATAAGAGGTGAGAAACCACTTGCTGTCGGGCGACCACTGGTAGTTCTGGTCACCGTCGCTGTATGAGTAATTGAACTTTCCGTCGAGCACAGTGCGCACTTTCCTGCTCTTGAGGTTTATCACACGCAGCGTGGTACGGTCTTCGAGGAACGCCACCTCCTTGCCGTCGGGCGAGTATTCAGGCTGGAACGACGGTTTGTCGGTCACGACAAGAGGCTCTTCCTTCAGCTCCTGCGCATAGGTGAAATACTTGTCTTCCTTGCGCACGAGGCTGCTCTGGTATATTCCCCATACGCTGTCGCGCTCGGCGGAATATACGAGCGAGCGTCCGTCAGGGCTGAAACTGATGTTGCGTTCCTGCTGCGGCGTGTTGGTGATCTGGCGTGTCGTCTCGTAGTCAACCGACGTCACGTACACGTCTCCGCGCACTATGAACGCCACCTCCTTGCCGTTCGGCGACACAGCCATGTCTGTGGCACCGCTTCTGAAGGTGCGGTTGAGCACGTCGTTCTCCACCCGGTCGGTGACAATCTCCACCTTCACTTTCGACGGCTGTGCCCCTTCGCGCATGGTGTATATCTCTCCGTCGTAGCCGTAACACAGTGTTCCGTTGTCCGCGACAGTGAGAAACCTCACCGGATTCTTGGTGTGCTGTGTGACCTGGCTGTGGTTTCCGTCAGACAGACTGTATTTGTAGACATTGAAACTTCCGTTCTCCTCGCTCAGATAATAGAACGAATCACCGTCCGGCGCCCACACCGGATTGCGGTCTTCACCGCGGAATGACGTCAGCTTCTTGTAAGAACGGTTCTCTCCGAGAGTGCACATCCATATGTCGCGGGTGATGGACGACCGGTGATGCTTGCGCCAGTTGTCCTCATATCCCTTCATGTCGTGATAGAGAAGTCTGCCTCCCGACTTGTCCAGAGAGAGATTCTGCATGACCATCGACGAGAACATCACAGGTCTGCCGCCGCTTGTCGGCACGCTGTAAATCTGCGAGAACTGACCTCCCGGAAACTGTATGTCCCTGTAGTCCTGCTGTATCGACGCGGAGAAAAGCACGTGCGTGCTGTCCGCGAACGTCTCCGGATATTCGTTGGATGAATGTGTTGTGAGCCTCGTCGGGGCTCCTCCGTAACGGCTCATGATGAAAACGTCGAACCCGCCGTTGCGGTCTGACGCGAAAGCAATCTGCTTGCCGTCGGGCGACCATACCGGTCGTGTGTCGTGGGCAGGATGTGTCGTGAGCTGTGTGGCGCGTCCTCCGTCTGCCGGAACGGTGAATATGTCACCGCAATAAGTGAACGCGATGGTCTTGCCATCGGGCGAAATGGCAGGATAGCGCATCCATAACGGACCGTCCTGAGCCTGTGCCGCCCCCGCCGCAAGCAGCACTGAAGCCATTAGTAAAAGTCTTTTCATACCATATGTTGTTTTGAATAGTGTTATTGCAATTACCGTCCGCCCTCGCTTAAAGGATTAGCATGATATACAGGCGCGGACTTTCCGAAGCGTCACACCGGCTCTCCCGGCATGCAAGAGAATGATGTCTATTCATTCAACTATCAGCAAATTTACACATTTTTTTGGTTTCCGACGTCATTGAAACCTATTTTTCAACATCACACAATCATAATGTCAGTCCACATCCACGTCTCCACCGACTCGTCCCCCGGCACGGGCAGCAGTGCTGAAGAGGGCGAGGAGACTCACGCTACGGCACCAATCATCGCACAAATGAAACTGCTCTGACAAGCGGACAGGACGATTTTGTTGTACCAAAAACGCGCGTAATCCGAACATTTTGTGTAAGTTTGCACCGCATTTTTCATATAATAACGTACAAGTCATGGAAATAGAACATCTGTACAGACTATTCTCTGAACATCAGACTGTAACGACCGACAGCCGCGACTGTCCCGAAGGCTCCATCTTCTTCGCCCTGAAGGGAGAGTCGTTCGACGGAAACAGGTTTGCCGAAACCGCCCTTCAGAAGGGCTGCTCATACGCAGTGATAGACGAACCGGAGTATGCGCGCGACGAGAGATACATCGTCACGGACAACGCGCTCGCCACTCTCAAGCAGCTGGCACGCCACCACCGCCGGCAGTTCGACATACCCGTGATAGGCATAACGGGCACAAACGGAAAGACAACAACCAAGGAACTCGTGGCTGCCGTGCTGTCGAAGAAGTACAAAGTGCTGTATACCGAGGGCAACTTCAATAACGACATCGGTGTGCCCAAGACTCTCCTGCGCCTGAGAAAGGAACACGAGATAGCCGTGATAGAGATGGGCGCGAGCCATCCGGGCGACATCAAGACGCTCGTGGAGACCGTCGAGCCCGACTACGGACTGATAACCAACGTCGGGAAAGCCCATCTGCAGGGCTTCGGGTCGTTCGAGGGAGTGGTCAGGACAAAGGGAGAGCTGTACGACTTCCTGCGCCGCCGCAACGGCTCGAAGGTGTTCATAGACGCCGCCAACAGACATCTGGCAGACATATCGGGAGGTCTCGACCTCATAAAATACGCATGCGAGCCGATGGACGGACTGTATGTCGAGGGTGAGGTGACGTCGTGCGCGCCGCTGCTGTGCTTCAGATGGCGCGGCGGGGAAGGCGGTTGGCACGAGGTGGAGACGCACCTCATCGGCACCTACAACCTGTGCAACATGCTCGCTGCGGCAAGCATCGGACTGTATTTCGGTGTCGGCGACGATGCCGTAAGCGACGCTCTGGCAGGCTACATACCGAGCAACAACCGCTCACAGCTCGAGACCACGGAGCACAACAGGCTGATCGTGGACGCCTACAACGCCAACCCTACGAGCATGGCGGCGGCGATAAAGAACTTCAGCGACATGCAGGTGAGCCGAAAGATGGCTATTCTGGGCGACATGAGGGAGCTCGGCGACTCCTCGGAAGAGGAGCACCAGAAGGTGGCGGACATGCTGGAACACGCTGGCATAGACACCGTATGGCTCGTGGGAGAGGAGTTCGGCAAGACGCGATGCGCGTTCCGCAAGTTCGCAGATGCCGAGGAAGTGAAAGCCGAACTGAGAAAGAACATGCCCGAAGACCACTACATTCTTATAAAGGGAAGCAACGGAATGAAGCTCTATCAGCTTCCCGAACTGCTGTAGGAACGTCTGAACCGCAGCCACATCATCACCCCGGCTGCGGTCAGACCGAACGGGAACGCCATCCAGATGCCCACAAGCCGCATGCCGAGAACGAAGCCGCAGAAGTAGCCTACGGGCAGCGACACCACGAAATAGGCAATGAACGCGATGACCATAAGTGACTTCACGTCGGACGTTCCGCGCAAAGCGTTGGCGAAAAGAATCTGTAGTCCGTCGCCAAACTGATATATAAGGAAGGGCAGCATGAGCGACACCACAGACGAGGCTACCTCCAGACTGTCGGTGAACCAGCCTCCGAGCTGATGGCGCAGACAGAACACGATGCCGGACAACACTATCTCCAGAGCAAGCATGAGACGGAAACCGGCACTCACGGTAAGGCGTACGCCGTCACGGTCGGACTGTCCGTGGAAGCTGCTCACGCGTATGGCGACAGCTGCTCCGAGCCCGTAGTATATCATGAACGTGAACTGCGAGATGGTGAGCATCACCTGATGGGACGCCAGAGCCACCGTGCCGAGCCAGCCCACCATGACCACACTCAGACTGAAAGACGCCGTCTCCATGCCCATCTGCAGCGCGACGGGCCAACCGAGTGCATTGAGCCGTCTCACCATGCCGCGCGACCAGCCCAACGCCACAAAACCTGCACGGTAGCGGCGGTAGCGTCGCGAGCGCGCGAAAATCACCATGAAGACCACCACCATCATTATTCTCGAGAACAGGGTGCTTATTCCCGCGCCCAGCACTCCAAGCTCAGGAAAGCCCATCTTGCCGTATATGAGCAGGTAGTTGCCGAAGATGTTGAGCACGTTTCCGCCGAGAAGAATCCACATCGACACCCGTGTGTCGGTGATGCCGTCGGCAAACTGCTTGAAGGCATTGAAGAGCATGACAAACAGCAGGGACACTATGAGCACAAGGAAATAGGGGCGTATGAGCGGCAGAAGCTCCGCGGGCTGACCCATGCGGTGCACATTGAAGTAGACGACGAGCATCAGTGCCGACATCATAACAGCCACCACGGCGTTTGAAAGAAGGCTGCAGCGCAGTGCCTGACCTGCTTCCGCCTTGTGCCCGGTGCCGAAAAGGGCTCCCACGACGGGCGTAAGTCCGTAGGAGAAACCCGTGCCGAAGATGATGACCATGTTCATGATGTTGTTCACGAACGAGGCTGCGCCAAGGTCGGCGGTGCTGTGGTGTCCCACCATCATGGTGTCGGCGAAACCGAGGATTATAACCCCGAGCTGACCTATCATTATGGGCAGCCCGACAGAAAGCAGCGACTTGTAGTGCTGCATGTATTTGGCGTCTGTAAGATTCATAGTATACAATAATATATGCCTGCGCCAAGCACGCCGCGACGCATGCCCGACCGGAAAGGAACAGCCTGCGCTCCGGAGGCTCACCAGAAACGGTTGGCGGCGGAGTCGTACTCGAAGCCCGCTGCGGCAAGCTTGCAGACGATGGCTTTCTTGTCTACATTCATATCATCACAAAGACTGTCGAGCGATGCGTAACAGTCTCTCAGTTTCATGTTGATGACGCTGAACAGCATCATCGGATCATCAGGCAGATTCATAATAAAAATAACTTTTTGACAGCCGACACCATCAGTATGTGACGTCAGGCGGAAGAGACAGCCTTGCTGTTTGCGGCTGCAAAGATACAATAAATAAAGCAGACAGTTCGTCAGATTGCTTTTTTTCTTGTACTTTTGCAAAAGACAGGCGGCGCTCGGCAATAAAAGAGCAAGCTCTGATTGCGCTCACTGGCACTGTCTTTGCATAAGACAGGCTGCGCTCGGCAATCTGAGAGCAAGCTCTCATTGCGCTCACTGGCACTGTCTTTGCAAAAGAAAGGCGGCGCAGGCAGCCTGAGAAAAAACTCTCATTTCATCATGTTCGCACTTTAAAAAAGCATATACCACGTGTCACCGGCAGTGACGCCACAGCATGTCTGCTGCCCGTAAGCACGCCAACGGTAAAAGAAAAACAACAAAAGGAAAATACTATATGGACATAGAAAAGATTATGGAAATGGGCCTCTTCGGCATAAGCATACACGCGGTGCTGAGGTTCTGTATCAAGGCGGCGATAATATACCTGTTCGTACGCATTGTGACGGGTCTCGTGAAATATTTCTTCAACCGCTCGCTGAAGAGGCAGGGACGACTCGTCACGCTCGATGAGACGAGGACAAGCTTCATCCGCCAGATGGTGGTGGCGGCTGTATACATCGTCGGCTGCGCGGCTTTCCTCTCGCTGATACCGGGTATGGAGAAGATAAGCAACTCCATTCTTGCCAGCGCGGGAATCCTCGCCATGGCGGTAGGTCTTGCCTCGCAGGAGGCTCTGTCTAACATTGTGAGCGGTCTGTTCATCGTGTTCTCAAGACCGTTCAAGGTGGGCGACTTCATCAACGTGGACGACATAGTGATAGGAACGGTGACGGAGATAACGCTGAGGCACACCGTCGTACGCAACGCGGAGAACAGAATGATAATCATACCGAACAGTAAGATAAGCTCGAGCACCATCATCAACTCGTCGTTCGGGGAGGAGGCGACATGCGCCTTTGTGGAGGTGGGCGTGTCGTACACCACCGACCTCGACTTCGCCATGGACGTGATGCGCGACGAGACGATGCGTCACCCAATGCTCATAGACCACCGCAGCCCGAAGGAAAAGACCGACGGCACACCGCAGGTGGTGATAAGGGTGACAAACCTCGGCGACTCTGCCATCACTCTGAGGGCGTGGGCGTGGGCTGCGACACCTGGAAACGCCTTCGTGATGAAGTGCGATCTGCTGAAGTCGATAAAGGAACGGTTCGACAGGGAGAACATCGAGATACCTTATCCTTACTTCAACCAGATTGTGACAACACAGAAAAGCTGAGCCTCAACGACAGCTTTCAACGGAAAGTTCCCGCACCATGACAGTGGTGCGGGAACTTTTTTTATAGTCCTGACCGGCGGACCGGAACCATCGCTCAGGCTTATGCGCCATTTCACATAAATGACACGGAATGCGAACAACAGCACAACGTCAACCGCGCGAGAATCGCGCAGAGTCATCCGCAAGGCAATACGCCTGCAAATACGCGGTTTTTCGGGCGTTTTCATAACTCTTTAAAGCACAGTCATTTACACCGGACAACCAGTCAATCATGCCTTTATCATCATGTGAAAGAGCCTTTTCCGTAGTGCCAAACGGGCTTTTCCGTATCATGAAAGAGGCTTTTTAGCATAATGAAAGAGCCTGTTCCGCGCCATAAAAAAGCGTTTTTCACTCATAGAAACACCTTTTCCGTAACGTGGAACGGATTTTATCACAGTAAATAAACAGTGAATCCGCAACATAACAGGGCTTTTACCGTCATCCCTACCCACCTCCGCCATGCCGCAGGAACATTTTCAGTGTAAGCCCACATCCTGTTTTGCAGATTATGACTGTCAAAATTTTTTACTGCCATAAAACAAAAAGGCAGCAGCCAATCGCACATTGAGAAACATCCAGGACGCACCGCCACCGCGCCCGCACAATCACCTTCGCCATATAATACCGTTGCCTCCCTAAAGTAGAGACGCAAAATCTTGCGTCTCACAAGCAAAGAACGCAACCCTCATAAGCATATACCCATCGGTTCTCTTTGCGCTTACCATCTCGGGAGACGCAAAATCTTGCGTCTCTACAGGCTGACGCCATCAACTCCACACAACTACTTTCGCTACATAATATCGCTGACTCCCTAAAGTAGAGACGCAAAATCTTGCGTCTCACAAGCAAGGAGCGCAACCGTCATAAGCATATATCCGCTATCCTTCATCGCGCTTAACTTCTCGGGAGACGCAAAATTTTGCGTCTCTACAGGCTGACGCCAACATTATTCTATCACGAATATGCGTAGGCAACACAGCACTAACAACACACTCACCTCACCACACTTCTCCTCCCACTGACACCGCACCATCCCCGTTCCGTCTCAATTCCGCCTCATCAATACAAACAAAAAAACGCCCGGCAGGCGCGATGATGCGTCTCCGGGCGTAGTTGTCCACGACGGGTAAAAGCCGATGCCGTGTTTTTATTCCATCACAATCTTACGGACATCTCCCTTATCGTCCTTCACGATGTTCACTCCCTTGACAGGCGCGGACATCTTGACGCCGTTAAGGTTATAGTATGACAGATGTCCCGAAACATTGTCTGTGACTGCCGACGAGATGCCTGTAGAGGGCACCTTTGTCTTGTCGAAGTTGTCCATGAGCACCTTCATCCAGTGTCCGCCGACAACAGAACGCGCCTTGAATCCGACCATATTGCCGGTCTTCGTGTTGTAGTAGTCGCTGATGGGCACACGTGATGACGTCTCGTTGATGTACTTATAGAGCGGTCCGACAAACCTCAGGAAGAGCTCGTCTGTGTCCGCCATCGCAGCCGACCACATTATCCAGTCAGTCTTCGAGATGTCCGAGCGGCTGTCGAGCGGCAGTCCGTAGGTGTTCTGCTTTCTGAGATAGTAAGCCACCTCACGCTTCATGGCGTTGTTGGGTATAAGGTTCAGCCCCCAGAGCTTGTCCCACACCATGTTGTATTTCTGCCCCCACGTGCCTTTCCTGTCGTATGCCAGGCGGTAGTGGTCGCCGTCGTTAGCCATCGACTCCCATTTTTCCGCCATCTCCTTTGCCTTTGCCATGTACTTGTCGGCGGTCTCGATGTCGCCCTTCATGCGCGCCATCTCCGAGAAACCGGCAATACCCATGATTGCCTTCATGGACAGATTGGCGTTGTGAGCCCAGTGTCCCGCGAAGTCGTCGGTGCAGAGCTGGTTCTCCGGATCCTGTCCGTTCTCCACGAGATAGTCTGTCCAGAGCTTTATGGTGTCCCAATACTGGTCGGCGAAAGAGGTGTTGCCGTCGAGCATCGAGAGCATAGCGCAGAGCGTGACCATGTTGCCCGACTCCTCCAGAGGCATGTTTCCTTCAAACCCGCCGTCCGCGTTAGGTCTGGTGATGGAGTAACGCTGTCCGTTGGCATGCGGATAGATGCCGAGGTCGTGAGCCGCGAAGGGGAAGCCCCAGCGGTCGGAACGGCAGTACTCGAAGATGCTGCGCATCATCGCCTTCTGCAGTTCGGGATTGTAGAGCAGGAAGAGCGGCGACTCGGGATAGGTGAGGTCCACGGTGTTGACGAATCCTCCTGAGTTGTTCTCCTTAGAGAAGAAGTAGAGGTTTCCGTTCGGTCCTTCAAACAGCTTGTGCGCCGCGATACAGTGGCGGTAGGAAGCCGAGAGTATCTCCGCATACTCCTTGTTGCCCGAAGCGAGCGCATCGTCGTATATGCGTTTGTCCAGTTCGCGGCACCGTTTCATAATGTCGGTGTAGTTGTCGCGCAGTTCCTCGAACGCCTGATAGATGGTCTTGCCGTCCCGCGCCCAGTATCCCTTGTAGCGTTCGTTAAGATATTCAATGTCCCAAATCTCATCATAGCCTATCATTGCGAAGTTTGTGCCGGTCTTGACGCTGCCGAAGTCGTACATGAAAGCAAGTGTGGGATACTTCGACTTCTTCGCTCCCGCCATTGAAACCTTTGTCCGCGGCAGCTTGCCTTCGCTTGCAAACGTGTTCTCAACCTCAAGAGTGGACGCCAGACTCACCTCTCCGTTGATCTGAGGCAGATACACATAGCCCCAGTCTATGCATATGCCGTCGGAACCTCTGCCCAGAATGGGCTGCGAGGTTGTGCCTCCACTGATGTATCTGATGCCGTTCTGAGTCTTCAGCGACGACATTGTGGGCTGGTTAGTCTCGTTCACCGCCAGCTCGGGCGTTGTTGCGAGATAGAACTGCACGTCGTGTTCCTTATCATCGGTGGAACGCACCTGATAGGAGATGTAGTTGATTGGAGTGGACAGAAGGTCGAGATCGTCCATGAGCATCGGTGCGGTGAACACCACGTCGAGCATCACCGGACCGCACTCAAACGTGTAGTAGGTGTTTGTGGCAAGCACGTCCACCGACTTCTGCACAGCCTTCTTGATGTCCGCGTTCTGCGTCTTGGTGTTGACATAGAGTCCGTAGTCCACATAAGCTCCGCCCGTGGTGTTGTGGCAGTGGGCTGCGATGACGTTCTCGCCCTCCTTGAGATAGCCTTTGGCAATGTCGGAGAGCTTTGCTGTCTCGCCCTGAAGCCATGTCTCACCCGTGCTTACCACAAGGTTGCCATTGATGTAGAGCTTGAACACATCATCGTGTGAATAGACCACATAAAGGTCTTTCGCGATGTCCTCGGCGGTGAGATTGACCTTACGGCGTACGTAAATGTCGGAGTTGGCGTCAGTCCACGGTGTGTTGACATTGGGATACTCGCCCGGCGAACCGAACGCTCCCTTCTTGGTTTCCCATCCGCTGTCGTCGAAGTCAGGTTCTGTCCAGGCAGTCCCATCCTGCTTTGTGGTGGTGGCTTTTGCCTCCCATATCTCCTCATCGGTCATTGGCATGAGTGTCTCATCGAGCACATACTCGCGCCCGACACCCATGAACCGGTATGTCACTCCGTCCACGCGGAGCAGTCCGTCAAGCGGTTTCTCGGCGTTGGTCCAGTGGCGCACGCTTCCCTCATTGAGCTCGTCGTAAGGCGACCAGAACGACACGTAAGGGTCGTTGACGAATATCGGCACCGAAGGAAGGCGCAGATCGGTCGTCTTGTACGGCTGGAAGAAGTCAGCAGACTGTGCTCCAGCAGACAATACCACGGCGATAGAAGCCGCAAGTGTCATGATTTTCTTCATATAAAAACTGTTTTGTTATTGATTATAAATAGTTGTCCTGTAATCCGCATATAACGTAAAAACCACCCGGCAGACACTTTGCGTGCCACCGGGCGGTGTGTCTTTTGACGTCAGTATCACTTCACGATGACCTTCTTCACCGTTCCGTCAGAGTATCTTACGATGTTCAGTCCCTTGCTGTTCTTTGACACCCGCTGTCCGCCGGCGTTATAACGGCATGTCTCCACGGCTTCTCCCTCTTGGGAGGTGATGTCCTCTATGCCCGTCGATGTGCCGAGTACGGAGGCGAGCTTGTCGTTTGCCGCCTTCACCTTTTCGGCATCCACCTTGAGAAGTTTGCGGTCGTAGGTCATCAGTCCGTTCATTTCGGTCTCCACATCGGTTATCTGCGTATAAACCGAAGCGGAGAAATCCTTAGCCGCGTCAGACTTGGCGAGAGCGGCGATGCGTCCTGCCAGAGTCACGTAGGCATCGGTGAGAGCGTCTGTTCCGGTGTAGTCGGTGGCGGTATAATCGGGATCCCAACGGTAGCCCTCGACGTTATACTTGAGTCCTCCGTACTCTCCGAGCACCGTCGGACGGGTGGAGTCGTAGAGATAGACAGACGGTTCGGCGTTGTAGTCGTGAAGGTCGAGCAGGTCGCCTACGCCTTCATGATGGTTTCCACCGCTCGCCGCGTCGATGAGACGGGTAGCGTCCTGACCTCTCGTAGTGCTCACTACAGACGACGTGAGGAACTGTCCCCATGCCTCGTTGAACGGAGTCCATACCACGATGCAGGGATTGGAATAGTGCTGGCTGATGATGTCGGTCCACTCCTTCGTGTAGTTCAGGCGCGCGGTTGTGGTGGGTCTGCCGTCCGTTCCGGTGTACCAGCTGCCGCCGTTCCACTCCTCATACGACTTGCCGAGTGCCGGCATGTCCTGCCATACAAGCATTCCGAGGCGGTCGCAATGGTAATACCAGCGTGCGGGCTCTACCTTCATGTGCTTGCGTATCATGTTATAGCCGAGGCTCTTGGCAGTCTCTATGTCGTAGCGGAGAGCCTCGTCGGTGGGTGCGGTGTACAGACCGTCGGGCCAGTAACCCTGATCGAGCACTCCGTTCTGGAAGAAGTCACGGTTGTTGAGCTGCATTCTCCATACTCCGTTCTTATCCTGTGCCACCGAGATCTTGCGCAGTGCGGCATAGCTGTCCACACGGTCGGTCTCCTCACCGTCGCATGTCAGGGTAAGCTCCATGCCGTAAAGATGAGGCGACTGCGGGCTCCACAGCTTCGGAGCGGCAACGTCCAGCACGATGTCAGTGCCCGGAGCGCCCTCGCCTGTAGCCACGACGTCGTCACCGTCCATAAGTCTCACAGTCACGACAGCGTTGCTTCCGTACACGCCCTCCGCCGTAGCGTTCACTACAAACCTGCTGTTGTCCACATCAGGTGTGGTGGAGACGTCGGATATGTATTCGCCGCTTACCGGCTCGAGCCATACGGTCTGCCATATGCCGGAGACCGGAGTATACCATATGCTGCCGTTTCCGTCGGCGTCCTTACGCTGTTTTCCCACCGGCTGGGAGTTCTCGTCGGTGTTGTCTATCACCTTGACCGTAAGTACGTTCGTACCGCTTTCAGACAGGAAGTCGGTGATGTCCGCACTGAACGAAGTGCTTCCGCCGGTATGCGAAACGACACTCTCGCCGTTGACATATACGCTTGCGTTGTAGTCGCACGCCCCGAAGTTGATGATGACGCGCTTTCCCGACCATGCCTCAGGCACCGTGAACTCACGTCTGTACCACAAAGCGTTGTTCTCGACCATAGGACGCATCACGCCCGAAAGGCTCGACTCGATGGCAAACGGAACGAGAATCTGACCGTCGTACATTTCAGGCTCGCTCGCCGAGCTTGCCGAATTGAATCCGAACTCCCACAGTCCGTTGAGGTTCATCCATTCGGAACGCTCCATGAGAGGACGCGGATATTCGGGCAGAACGTTGTCCGGCGTAACCTCATCAGCCCATTTTGTCTTTATCTTTTCGCCCGCCGGAGCCCACTCGTTTACCGGTGGCTGCAACGTGCCAATCTTATCCATGAGCACCTTCATCCAGTGTCCGCCGATGACGGAACGTGCCCTGAAGCCGCGCATATCGCCCGAGTTGGTCCAGTACCAGTCGCTTATGGGCACGCGGGACTTGGTCTCGTTGACATACTTATACACAAGGTCGGAGAACTTGAGGAACGTCTCCGTGTCGGGAGACATCGATGCCGTCCAAAGAATCCAGTCGCTCTTGGTGTAAGCCTCACGGCTGTCGAGCGGCAGACCGTATGTGTTCTGTTTTGTGAGATAATACTGTATCTCGCGCTCGGCAGCCTTGTTGGGGAAGATATGTATATTCCACAGCTTGTCCCACACCATATTATACTTCTGGCTCCAGGTGTTGCTGCGGTCGAAGGCGAGGCGGTAGTGGTCGCCCTCTCTTGCCATTGTCTCCCATATGCGAGCCATGTCCTTTGCCTTGCTCATGTATTTGTCAGCCGTCTCCGTGTCGCCCTTGATGCGCGCCATCTCCGAGAATCCGGCTACACCCATTATGGCTTTGATGGAGAGATTGGCGTTGTGAGCCCAGTGTCCGGCGAAGTCGTCGGTGCAGAGCTGGTTCTCCGGGTCCTGTCCGTTCTCCACAAGATAGTCTGCCCAGAGCTTTATGATGTCCCAGTATTTGTCAACATATGCCGTGCTGTTCTCGAGCTTGCATATCATCGCGGCAAGAGTGATCATGTTGCCCGACTCCTCCAGAGGCATGTCTCCGCCGTAGACCTGTCCGTTGGCGATGGGATATGTGCCGAGATCGTGCGCCGCGAACGGCTTTGTCCAGCGTCCGGTGTAACTGTACTCGAATATACTTGTCATCATGCCTTTAAGCAATTCGGGGTTGTAAAGCAGGAAAAGGGGAGCCGACGGATAGGTAAGGTCGACGGTGTTGACGCATCCGTTGGAGTTGTTCTCCTTGGAGAAGAAGAGCAGGTTGCCGTCTTTGTCCTCGAAAAGCTTGTGCGCCGCGATGACATGACGGTATGAGCCGGAAAGCAGCTCGGCGTATTTGTCGTTGCCGGCAGCGAGTCCGTCGTCGTAGATACGCTTGTCGAGGGCGCGGCAGCGGGTCATTATGTCAGTGTAGTTGTCGCGCATCTCGGCGATTGCCTGCTGTATAGTCTTGCCGTTGCGCGCCCAGTAGCCCTTGTATTTCTGTCCCATGTAAACGATGTCGTACACCTCGTCGTATGCCAGCATGGTGAAGCTTGACGCGGTGTTGACGCTGCCGAAGTCGTGCACATAGGCAAGTGTGGGCATCGTGGACTCGCTTGTGCTTGTGGCACTGACAAGAGTTCTGCCAAGCTCTCCGGTGGAGGCGAAGTTGCTTTCAGCCGTGTATCCGGTGGAAAGAGCCACATCTCCGTTGATGCCGGGCATATAGAAGAAGCCCCAGTCTATGCATATGAGGTCACCGGCTTTCTCGAGCTGCGGCTGTTCGGTGGTACCGGTCTTGAGGAACTTGTAGCCTTCTGACGACACGTTGTATGTTGAGGACGTCGCCTGCGTGTTCTGGTTGACGGCGAGCTCGGGCGTCGTGGCGAGATAGAACTGCACGTCGTGGTCGGCTCCGTCGTTGGAACGCACCTGATAGGACACGTAGTTCACCGGTGTGGACAGCAGTTCGAGGTCGTCGATGAGCATCGGGGCGGTGAACACAAGGTCGAGATCGACCGGTCCGCACTTGAACGTGTAGTAGGTGTTTGTGGCAAGCACGTCCACCGAAGTCTGCTCAGCCGTCTCAATGTCTGCCCCTTCGGTCTTCACGTTACGGTAGAGTCCGTAGTCGATGAGCGCGCCTCCGGTAGTGTTGTGACAATGGGCTGCGATGACGTTCTCGCCCTCCTTGAGCAGTGCCTTGTGCGCGGCTGTGAGATGGAGTGTCTCGCCCTGCAGCCACGTCTCGCCCGTCGAGATGACCTGCGTGCCGTTGATGTAAAGCTCGAAAACGTCGTCGTGCGAATAAACTATGTAAAGGTCGTCGGCTATGTCGTCCGCCGTAAGGTTCACCGTGCGCCTCGCATACACGTCGGTATTCTCAACATCCCAGTTTGTGTGTACGTTGGGATATTCGTCGGCAGAGCCTATCGCGCCCCTCTCCGTGCCCCATGAGGAGTCGTCGAAAGCGGGATCAGCCCATCCGTCTCCGGGATATGTGCGGCTCGTCTTTGCCGTCCACGCGCCCTCATCCGCCATAGGAAGGATGGACTTGAGCACATACGGCTTCTCCACACCCATGAAGCGGTAGGTCTTTCCGTCCACGCGCAGCAGTCCGTCGATGGCTTTCTGCGCGTCGGTCCAATGGCGTGTGGTGCCGTCGGTAAGCCTGTCATAAGGCGACCAGATAGAGAAATAAGGGTCGTTAACCACAAGAGGTACTGACGGCAGACGCAAATCCACTTCCTTGTATGGCTCAAAGAACTCCGCATTCTGCGCACCGACAGTCATTGCCGCGACCGCGGCAACAAGAGACGTAAACATTCTTTTCATTCGGTTTAAGTGTTAGTTATAATCTTATATATATTTGGCGGAAAAATAAAAAACAACCTCAATATACGTTGCAAAGATATAGGATTGAATCGACAAACCAAACAATAATTAGTTAAAAAAGCAGAATGGGTCTTTTAATGAAACTTTCCCGCATCGCGCCCCCATCTCCGCCGCGCCTCAGACAGCATGCCATATGCCGCGAGAAAAAACCGGCGCGCGCACTCATGGCGGCATTTCGAAAATGTATATTTATGCAAACAGGAAGTAAAATATTTTGACAACGCTTTTTCTCAAAACAGAAACGGAAGGATGACGATGAGCGTATGAAAACGGCATAAACATTCCGCCGCGACCCGGCGACAATGCCCGAAAAGGCTCTTCCGCACTATCATCCGGTGCGGAAAAGACCGTATCGCCACGCGGAAAAGCCCATACGGCACTGCCGGAAAGGCTCTTCGGTGGTGCGGAAGAGGCTCTTCCGCAATGCAGAAAAGACCGTTTCGCAACGTAAGAAAAGCCGGTCTGACAGACTAAACGGCATAAATAAGTGACTATCAACACATTACCACAACGTCGCAAAACTCGCGCATTTGCGCCCGAAGAGCTTTCCCGCCGCAAATACGAAGCTCTCGCTGAGTTGACGGTGGATGAATATGCAGAAACGGAACGCATATATGCATAATTATAAACATCCGTTCAAGATCAACCGCTATTATAAGATTAATTATTTGTCGGCTATATCCTTGCCGAAGTCTTGCGCGCTTTTCAGAAGTGCCTTCCAACGTATCATAGGCAGCACGGCACACTACACTCACTCTTCGGAGTATGAAATGCATCTCCGGACAGCACACAATCTGACGGCAAATGATTCATAACATCCTTCCACAATGACACTGCCGCCTTACTGACACAGCCGCGCGGCACGCAGGAGGAGGAGGAAACAAAAACTCCCGGACTCTCTTCGAGCCCGGGAGAACTGATTTTGTGAGTGATAAAAAAATGGGTGGTGCCAACGGGAATCGAACCAGTGACACAAGGATTTTCAGTCCTTTGCTCTA
>ENA-OUQW01002131-OUQW01002131.1-human-gut-metagenome-genome-assembly--contig:-NODE-2131-length-17508-cov-3.791383_pt1 | contig 17508 bp, 18 predicted proteins | sample MGYA00248464_ERZ548849 | MGnify/ENA primary metagenome ERZ548849 (study PRJEB26491, sample SAMN04978193) | human gut metagenome | host: Homo sapiens | study: EMG produced TPA metagenomics assembly of... | reverse complement strand
TACTTGAAGCAATGGCGGGCTTCGGTACCGCAGTTGCTATCCCTGCCGCTATACTTATCAGCCTTGGTTTCAAACCCGTTTTCTCGGCAGTAGTAAGCTTAATAGCCAACAGCGTGGCCACGGCTTTTGGAGCTATCGGCACACCGGTACTTGTATTGGCTAAAGAAACCAATCTGGATGTATTAACCTTAAGCACCAATGTCGTGCTACAGCTTTCCGTACTTATGTTCCTCATCCCATTGGTACTACTTTTTCTCACAGACCCCAAATTGAAATCACTACCCAAGAATGTGTTCCTCGCACTATTGGTCGGTGGTGTATCCCTTGTCAGCCAATATGTAGCCGCACGTTATATGGGAGCAGAATCCCCGGCCATTATCGGTAGTATTCTTTCTATTATCGTAATCGTGATTTATGGTAAACTCACAGCTTCTAAAGAAGAGAAAACACGCAAAAGTTCTCTTCGCGGAAAAGATATCCTGAATGCATGGAGTATTTATCTGCTCATTCTCTTACTGATAATCCTGACCAGTCCCCTATTCCCGGGACTGCGCAATACACTTGAGAACAACTGGATAACACGTATCAGCCTTCCTATCAATGACTCTACAGTGAACTATACCATCTCATGGCTTACCCATGCAGGTGTACTTCTCTTTGTCGGTACTTTTATTGGCGGACTAATACAAGGTGCAAAAGTCAAAGACCTATTCATCGTACTTTGGAATACTGTGAAGCAGTTGAAAAAAACATTCATCACAGTTATCTGCCTTGTCGGCCTGTCAACCATCATGGATACTGCCGGTATGATCTCGGTTATTGCTACTGCCTTAGCTACTGCCACAGGTAGTCTTTATCCGCTTTTCGCACCGGTTATCGGATGTTTAGGTACATTCATCACCGGTAGTGATACTTCATCCAATATTCTTTTCGGAAAACTGCAAGCCAGTGTTGCCGGGCATATCAATGTAAACCCCGACTGGCTATCAGCCGCTAATACGGTAGGTGCTACCGGAGGAAAAATCATTTCTCCCCAAAGTATCGCCATAGCTACTTCAGCAAGTAATCAACAGGGAAAAGAGGGCGAAATTCTGAAAGCAGCCATCCCTTATGCACTTGCCTATATAGTGATAACAGGAATCATTGTATTTATTTTCAGCTAAAAAGTTAAGTTACGGAAGAAAAGACTTATTAGACTCATCGGGCATATCTTACTGACACGTATGTACGTCATACAGGAAGACGGAAGTAAATTTGAATCTTTATTAATCGCTCCCCTTTCCGTCCTGCTCGAATACCGGGACCAGGGAGTAGGTTCCGCACTAATCAAAAAGGGCCTGAAGCGCGGGCGTGAAATGGGATATAAAGCTGTATTCCTCTGTGGAGATCCTAATTATTATCACCGGTTCGGTTTTAAATCAATTAGTGAATTCGGACTCACCAATCCCGATATTCCCGAACCATACGTGATGGGATATGAACTGGAAGCTGGTGCATTGGATCATGTTACAGGGATAGCAAAGCTCGTATAATTATAATTTCCGGATAGGATGAAAAAGAAAGCCGATATGTCTCTTGTGAAAAGAGATGTATCGGCATATTATTTCTTGTATCGTATTAGTAAAATACCTTAGAAAATTTCAGATAGTATCTGGGATTTGATCTTCTCCCATGAAATATCAGTCAACATATACGGCATTATATCTTCTTCGGCATCATCAAAATATGCCAAACTTTTCATTGCCATAAAAGTGGAACCATCAGGATATTTCTGAGAATAGAAATCTAATATCTTATTTATAGAAAAGCGCTGCAGCAAGAAAGCAATATCAATAAAATCTTTCTTAGTTCCCCTACCAATGATAGCCGTAATCTTCATTGCTGCTATATCCCTTAAACTTGCCATTCGGATACCTTGCATCACCACTGCATCGTCAATCCAGGAATATTGATAATCGACGACATCAATCTTAACATTATTCAACTGATATATATGAATATGCGGTGATTCTTTCAGAACAACCAGCGAGCCGATTTGTTCCAGAGCCATCGTCAACTCATCCTTACTTGCATCCACTGTACCAAAGAAATCTAAGTCGACAGACTTTCGATGCCCTATTTGTAAAGCCAACGCAGTACCTCCTACCAAACGAGTATTATGAAGTATAGGTATACTCTGCAACTTTTTCAGAAGTTCCAGTGTTGTGGAATCGACTGTTGATAAGTGTAACATCTGAACTTTTCTTTAGGAGTATTTGATATTGCAGCAACATAAGCCAAAGCACGAGGTTCCAATTCCCTCATTTTTTTTGCCTCCTCTACAATTTTCGGCAAACCATAATATGAGCGAATTATTATCCAATCATTCCACATCCCATATTCCAGCACCCTTTTTATTATGTATTTAGGATACTGTTCTAGGTCAATATCTTCTTTTCGTATATCCCAAAAAAGATGACTGGAAAACGCATTTATACATTCATTTGCTGACATAGAAATTTTTCTTTGAAAACAAAGGTAATGCATTTTATTCAATTTACAAATCTTTCTTTCTCAGATAATAAGGATTAATTGAATTTATGTAAGCAGAAGAACCTCTTCATAAATAATAGATATAGCATGCTTAATAAAAAGACACTACCCAATAAATACCAGTATCCATATTCCCGTAATATCAAATACCCTATTACAACAATTGCCTGCACCATCATATAAATCAATGCCACCACCACATGAGGCATTCTCAGTTCATTAGCCATAATCTGATACATATGTTTCCGGTGAGGTAAACCAATGTTCTCATGCAACATCAATCGATGAACAATAGTTAACACACTATCTATCCCATACACTACTAACAGTATAATCCAGCTAAAATCCCCGGTTTGAATAATCAACCTCCCAATCAAAAAAAGAATGGTAAATGCAATACTAACCGCCCCCACATCTCCGGCAAAACACTTCGCCCTCTTTCGGAAATTAAAGAAATTGAAAACCAGCACAGCACACAGCATTGTATAAATAAGATCCGGCTCAGCAAACGAAACAACCGAATGATTAATAAATGCCAAAGCTCCAAGTATGATCAAAGAATACCCTCCCGTGATACCATTAATACCATCCATAAAGTTATAGGCATTGATAATACCTGTGCAAATGATTAACGCTACAAGGATTGTCCACCAGGGTAAAGAGAATAATCCCCACTGATAGAACATCAATCCCATAGCCGAAAAATGAAACACCAATCGTAATACCTGAGAAGTAGATCGGATATCATCAATAAAACTGATTAAGGTGATCAATGTCAGGGCAAGCATGAACCAGGGATATTCAAAATGATTCGTAAGGAAATAAGCCAATACGCCAAAATAGAAGATAACTCCCCCACCCCGTAAAGTGATCCGGGCATGTGAACTACGCTCATTGGGTTTATCGATGATGTTGTATTTATCGGCGATATAAAAATAAAAAAGTTCTGCTAAGAAGAGCAGAACTAAGATTATTAAATAATACACAGCTTTATATATTTAAAAAGTATCTTTAATCGTAAGTCGTAAATCGTCCAATTGTAAATCATTCAAAGGACTTTATTGTCTTTATCAGTCCTTCTTTTGCAGTAACAGGCATTTTATCAATACCTAATGCCCTTTTTATCTTGTTATTACTAACTACATAATTCTCCGTCAGTTTCTGTAGACGTTCTGTATTCAAAGGCAAATGAAGTAAAGTACCAATCCCGGCACATCCTTCCATTATTCCCCTATTTATTTTCCAAATGTGCGGTTTCTTTCCCATCACCTCACACATAGTAGCTATCAACTCATTAGTAGACATCGCTTCATCATCCCCCATATGATAGATACCTCCCGGAACATCCTTCGTCAACAACCCTTCTACCACATAGCAAAGATTATCTATCGAAGTAAACGAACGACGATTCTCGAAAGCTCCCAAAGGCCACGGAATGCCTTTCTTCACCACATTATAAAGCAAATTCAGGTTCCCTTTATTCCCCGGCCCATGTATCATACAAGGACGGAGGATATAAACTTGTTTGTTTAATTGACAGTGGACAGTGGACAATTGACAATTAGCTGCGCTATCATGCTGCATAGCAACTGTCAACTGTCCATTGTCAACTGTCAATTTATTAATAATGTATTCTTCCGCCTTGATCTTGCTTTCTCCATAAGGACCAACAGGAGCTGGAATAACATCCTCGGTGAGTATATCCCCCACAACGCTATCGGCAGCAGCTTTTACAGAACTGAAGAAAATGAATTTCTTGGCAGAAGATTGAAGAAAGAAATCAAAAATCTTTTGAGTCAAACCTGTGTTGATATCAAAATAAGACTGTGCTATTGATTGATTTTTTGTATCATGAGCTTTACCTGCAAGATGAATGATAGCATCAAATTGAGGTAGTTTTTGAAATAAGGAACAAGATGCTTCTATCTCTTTCCAAAGAAAAGTTTTCATCACTCCCTCTTTCTCGGGAACAATGATATCAAGACCGTAAAGAGTATGATGATCTTTCAAAGCCATAATAAGATTGGAACCCACAAAACCATGAGCACCGGTAATAAGTATATTCATTCTTTTACCAATAACAATTCAAATACTTTCACTAAATACTTTAAGAACAAAAGCGGCATGCAAGTCCAAATACCATTTTCTTTACAAGCTCTGACTATCTCTTTATTCAATAAAATATTGCTTCTTATAGATGCGGTACTGGTCCCCCCTATACGCATTTTCATAAAATCGAATGGCAAATATTTACTTTTCAATTGATGTACATACAAGAAACGAATAAGGAGCTCATAATCAGCAGCTATTTTATAATCAATCTTATAGTAACCAAACTCTTCAAAATATTTGCGATAAGTGAAAAAAGTGGGATGAGCAGGCATAAAACCAAATCGAAACATCTCAGGAGTAAACCTCTTAGAAGAGTAATAACGTACTGTTTTATCTAAATTCTGAGGATTTACAAAACGCACGTCTCCATAAACAGCTTGTACATCACTATTTTTAAAGGCTTCAGCAACCCTCATTATAGTATCTCTCCTATGATAAAAATCATCAGAATTAATTATGCCGATAATATCTCCGGTAGCCATCCGGATACCTTTATTCATGGCATCATAAAGTCCATTATCCTTCTCACTGATCCAATCTAACCGACCATGAAACAAGGAGGCATACTCCTTTATTATATCTATGGTACAATCTTCAGATAAACCATCTACAATGATGTACTCAATTTCCGGATAGGTCTGTAAAAAAACCGATTGAATTGTATCATGAAGAGTTACACTACTATTAAAAGTGACGGTGATAAGAGAAAATTTCATAAATTAAAATCATCTGAAAAGTTTATGCAACAAAATGTATAAAGTAGGATAATTATCTAAAATATTGAATGTAAAATAACGTCTGGCTAATAAGTATGCCGATATAAAACGGTTATTCTTTGCTATATTTCGATGAATTCTATAGCCTTCTTTTAATAATATATTCCTCCGTTGAGAGGATACACCACCCAATTCAAAGCAACTAACCGGAAAATCTAATTTTAGATGATATATATTTCCATCGAAATAAATTTGAGCTGTAAGTGCATAATCAGCTGCGATTTTATAGTTTGGAGAATATCTGTATTTCTTTAATACAGGTGTATAATATAAAATAGCTTGGTGAGAAGTTGGTAAACTTTGTGATAGATATTTTAAAGGCCTTGCTTTTTTATAAATTCTATTATTCTGAGAATCAATATCAATATTATCGCCATATATAAATATATATGGTAGTTTTGATATTTTGATGTTTTGATTAATTTTCTCAATAACAGTCGGGGCTGCTAAAATATCCCCTGCATTCAGAAATAGGGTATACAGGTTTGATACATGATTCATAGATTGATTCATTGCATCATACAAAGATGTATCCTTTTGTTGTATAAGCTTTGTAGAGATATTAAACTGTTCGACTTCTGTCTTATAAAAATGAGCTAATTCTTCGGAACATCCTCCATCCTTGATAATCCATTCAAAAGAAGTTTCTCCTTGATTTTTCAAGGAATACCAAGTCTTTTTTAACCCGTCAAGGTCATTTAAGACAACAGTAACAATAGAGATATACATACTAAATTAACTGAGAGTATTTTTTACACATTAATAATATATCATTGTTTCTTTCTACTTGTTTTCTTCCAAGTAGAGAAACAGATTTATATTCCTCAATATCATCGGCTTTCTTTAAGGATGTGATGATTTTACAGGCTGATTCAAAATCGAAATCGTTTATGAGATATGGATAATTAATCCCTTCAAATATTTCCTGATTCCCCTTTCCTCTGAAAGATAGCACAGGAGTGCCTGTTGCCAAAGATTCTAAGATAACTGTAGGATAATTGTCATAAACAGAAAAGAATACTGTTAAATGGCTCTTGTGAAAACAATTTGTAATAGTGTCCGTATCTGAAATATATCCAAGATAATTCAAGTTTGGATAGGTTGGGCATGATTCATCATAATACCCTATCGCATTAAATGTTATTTCGGGGAAAGAAGAAACTAATCTATAGAAAAACTCAGCACCTTTTACTGGATCATTTACGTAATTCGCAATAAAAAGAATATTGAGACTATTTAAATCATTTTTTTGTTTAAATGAATAGCGTTCTAAAGGTATTCCATTAGGAATGGATTTTATTGGATATTTATTAAAAAATGTCTCACGGCAGCTATCTGCCAACCACTTTGAAGGAGTTACTATAACAAGTTTATCTTCCGGAATTTGTAAAAACAACTTTTTCTTACGTTTGTAATTGTATTTATTTAATTTGCAAAACGTCTTAATATAGTTATCTTTAACTTTACATTTGGAACAACCGTATAAATAACCATTGCATGAGTATGGTATAGCACATCTTCCAGTGAAAGCCCATGAATCGTGAAATGTCCAAATAATCTTTTTTTATATTTAATCAATAAATGAATCAAAAAAGAATCATTTATAAAATGGCTATGTATTGCATGTAAATGTACTATATCTGCATCTTGTATCAGTTGTTTGATTTTATTTCTGTTGAATGTGAAGAGATCTCTTCCAAATAAATTGTACGATATTTTATTGAGAATAAAATTGCATTTCCCGGAAATCATATATACATTTTCACCTTTGGTATTAGGGTCATATTTCCCTCTTTTGCCATACCCATAAATATATTCAACATCATGACCTGTTTTAAAATGTTGATATAAGAATTTGGCAATAACTGCTGCCCCTCCCTGTGAATATTTTATGTTAATAAACAATATTTTTTTTTTATTCATAAACGATCTGTACTATTTGAACAATCCGAAAAAACCTCTAAAAAAGTAAGCAGCAAAAACAAATACCCCTAATAGAATAGTTATATACATCAATATTCGGTAGAATAATTTTTTCTTTGGGCTCATATAATCCTGATTATAATCAATAAGGAAAATTGATGCCATAAGAGGAAATGTAAACATGATGGATCTTTGAATAAACATCAATGAAAGAAATAAGGAAATAAAGACAAATACATAGAGGTATTTACAACTGCTGAAAAACCTATCATTATTTTTTAGATTTAATAATCCGATTGCATAGATACACACATACCACAAAGTATGTATCATGACAATTCTGCTTTGTCCCGATATATCAATTAATTCAATTTCTAATTTAGTTAAGTATGTTTTATAAAAAATATACGATGAAAAGAAGGGGAGATTTAATATTGAGTTTACTATTAATTCTGATAGTTTTTTTATAATATAGATTATAGGTAACAGAGATAATATAAATACAGAGTTTTTTACTTTAGGTAGAATTGACGGAGCTACAAAATAACAAAAGATAAAAAGGAATATGTAGATACCGCTTCCTACATGAGTAAAAAGGGTAAGAATGCAACATATTATGAAGAGAAATTTATATCCTCGCAAAAGTTTGTTGATCCCTAAAAAGAAAAAAGAAATTGCAGCTGCCATTCTGGATATCGAAAAGAGATAAATGAACGGAACAGAGAATACAGTAAACAGTTTGAACAATGTAAGATTATTACTTTTTATATTATACGCAACGGATACATAATTTATAATATTTATTGCTTGATAACAACAGAATCCAACATAGAAAGCATTGACTAGATTAACAGGAAGATTCAAAAGCCGAACAACGTAAAATGAGGAGAAATAGATAAAATCAAATCTATTACGGATCGTATCTGTGATAAACTGAGATAATGATTCATTTAAAGAAATAGATTGTGCTCCTTCATAATATCGATAAAGATCCAGGTAATCATCAGGAATAAATAGATACGCTAATATAGATACTATTAATACTAATAAATAATCTGTTTTGATTTTCATAAAAGCTAAATAGCCTGCCTAATATATTTTTAAACGGTAAGATATATATTTACTGTAATCATAAATTCTCCTAAATATATCTCTGTGAAAATACTTTCTCAATACTTTATTTACATCCGGATTTTCTTGGTTCTCAATTTTACGATATTCAAAAGATTGTCTTTTATCAATTTCTTGTGAAATAAATCTACCATCCATAAGACAGTGTAGTCCAGAACCGTCGTTTCCATAGTTACGTACTTTGGATATGGACGGAAATATACAATACATGTTACTTTTGATTAAATGTACACATACCAAAGTGTCTCCAGTTAAATGCTTTGTTTTGGCTATTTTTAAAATATCCGGTAAATAAGTGTCGGAATATTTTTTTGCATTCAAAACATTCGTATAGTTATCCAAAAAACCAGTAGCTTCTTCATACGTTCTTTTATATCGTTGAAATTTACCTCTCCAGGTTGCATATCCCCATGCAGAAAAACCTTTCCAGAAATAAAAATCATCGGTAAAGTTGGGAGGCATTGTTATTGGGTAATTGTAGCCGCAAATTGCAAAAATCTGAGGATCAGTATCAAATTTTTCTAATCCTTCATTTGTATATTCCAGAAAATTGGGAGAAAATTCATTATCATCTTCGGTTGCTATTAATCTGTCATATTTTTGAAATACTAAATCAAATAGGTCTGCAAAATTCGGGAAAGCTCCATAATTTTTTTCCCTTTTTATTATGTTGATGGTTTTGAAACCATTCAATTTTTCCAAGTAATGAAGAATTCTTTTGTATCCATCCCAATGTTCTTCTTTCGAAGGATAATCTACTCCTATATAAATGTCAGTCTGATCGGCATACTTACATTTTTTTAAAGATTCTACACAGCGTACAAAATGTTCATACCGACAAAGAGTAGGGATAATAATAGGTGCAAAATAATTAGGCATACATTTATTTGTTAATGATTAGAATTTAATAAACATCTTTCTTTCAATTTAGAAAAACATTTGGGGTTATAAGTGAATGTGTCTTTATACACAAAATGAAGTAGATCGAGATGAGAATTGGCATACAAAGTCAAGTATTGTTCTATAAAGAGTAACCCGAACTAACAATCTGTTCAAAGTTTCTGTAACATCCGTCCGGTTGCACCTCTCTTCTTGTTCTTGCTAATATCAAAAGCGTACTTGAACTTTACACAAACGTACACCCAACACAAAGTACGCTCGTTATCCGAGTTCAGTACCGCGAATAAACGGTAAACCGTATAAACGTCGGCCTAAATGTCACCCACAAACTCATTCAGAAAGACAAAGATGGGACGCGTTCCACTTCTGTCATTATCGTCATTACTGTGAAAGAAGTAAACACATGCCAACTTGTTGACCAATATCCAAATACATTTCTTAAAATGACAGCCGTTCTTGGGATGACTTTCGCGTTATGACGGTTCTTATACCAACGCTCGTAATGAGAACAAACTATGTCATTCATCAGACAGAGACAGAGCTGAACAATAGAAAGACCTTTAGAACTACCTCCAGATTGACAAAGATCATGAAGCTTTCAAAAATCTGTACTACCTGTCATTCTTTTATTGTTAGGATTACAGCACGAAAGTCTAAAATATAAGTAAGAAAAACTAAAAAACATTGGGCGTTTACAAATAATTTAGATAATTCTTCATAAAATCCACTTGCTTCTGCAATTTTAGTGGATCAATCCAATAATCATCCCCCTCACACAGTGCAATATATTTACCTTTTGCACGGGGATAATTATAAGTGGTAGAAATTTTTATCCCTTTTGAGTATTGATTTTCAACTTGATATATAGGTTTAATTTAATCCGGATATTTAGCTTCATATTCACGTATGATATCTGCTGTCCCATCTGTAGAAACATCATCATGAATCAATACTTCAAAAGAAAAATCCGTTTTTTGCATCATAAATCCATCTAAACATTGCCGGATGTATAATGCATGATTATATGTTATACAACAAATACTTACTAAAGGTTCCATTAAATTATTTATTTCAGGACAACAGGGCATAATTCTTTACATCCCATAACACCTATTTGCGGTGAAAGTAAGCTTATATCCGTTTTACCTCCTTGTAACCAATTTATAATTTGTTTGGGAAAATCAACTCCTGACAGGTGTGAGAAAGGATATTGCCCACCAAAACGACAATTCATTTCTAGTACATAAATATTTCCATTCGGAGCAACAAAACAATCTACATCTAAATTTGCAATATGACAAAGGTGATTTGCAATATTCTGACTTATAGGGATAAACATAGTACTATCAACAATCTGTGCAATATCAGTTTCTCCCGAGCGCATAGCTAATTTATGTTTTGCAATAGTAGTTACATAATTTCCCTGTAAATCATTCAAAATATCAAGACCAAATTCATCTCCTACTATTTTTTCTTGAATTAAGATACAAGAATGGATATCAGAATTAGACTCAAATTTTAAATAACTATTAAAAATAATATCAATTAATTTTTGATATAAAACATTCAACTCTTGTATGTTATTAGCTTCTAGGACACCAATAGATGCCATACCCCAACGAGGTTTTATAATTAAAGGGAATTTCATTATATGGTCATTAAGGGCGTCTTGGGCTTCCTTTAATGATATATATGTAGGGGATTGATTTATGCCAATACCTTTAAGGAAATTATAAGTATGCCACTTATCATTACATATTTTCGTTACCAATTCATTTGAAACAACCAATTGTATTCCACAGTCTGTAAACCTTTTCTTATTTTTCGCTAAAATTGGTAGGTCAATATCAAATAATGATATAATAGCATTAATGTTGTTTACATTACAATAACTCAACAAAAAATCAATATAACTATCATCATAAATTTGAGGAGATAAAACATATTTATCCGCCTGCTTTAAAGAATATGTAAGTACACTATTAGACGCATGAACTAAACCACTACTCGCAAGTGCTTTACGAAAATACTCAATCATATAAGTTCGACGTCCTACTGAAGTCAATAATATATTCATAAAATAAATATTCTATTTAAAATAAATTTAGATAAAACCTTCCAAGTTTTTAGTAGTAAAATAAATTCTCATGCCATCCACTACGATATACCCTCTTTCATGACCGGTAAATTCAAAGCCTCTTGCATGTACTGATATCTTTCTCTTAATATCATTATCTAAAAAAAGTTCTTTTACTAAACTTTTCTTATCATAATAGCAATTGCTTTTACCTGATAAAACTAATTCCTGTTGGGAAATACTTTCAACCTTTTGTTCTAAAAAATCATTCACTATTTCACAGAATCCATCAAAAAGAACTAATTGAGTTTTTTGAAAAATAGTTTCTGAAGTATCATTTGGCTCAGTAGGAAATTCACATCTCTTCAAAATATTACCACTATCAATACCCGAATCAGTTATTAAATGCAGTGTCCCACCAGCTATAGCCGATTCTTGCAAAATCGTATGGCATGAGGAATAAAGTCCAGCAAACTCGGGTAGTAAGCCACCATGGAAATTCATAATACTATATTTAAACAAACTAATAATATCCTCTTTTAAAATATAGGAAAAACGAACGCTAAAACCAAAATCCAAATCCCCAGGTTGAAATTTATCCCGTAAATCTTGAAAAGAAAAAATTGGTATATTCTCTTTAATACAATAATCATAGAGAGAAGGACAATCAAAGGGATCAACATTACCTTTATTTCTTTTTTGAGTAACAGCGCCTACAATTTCAACATCTGTAATTTGATTTAGAAATAAAAGCACTTTTGTTGCAATGGGAAGCTCCCCAAAAATAACAACTCGTTTCATTCTGTTTATTTTAAATACCAATCATATTTTCATATCAAATATCATACTACAGATTCTATTCAAATCACATAAATCCAAATTATAGTATAACGGCAAGCAAAGTATTCTTTTCGCTATATCTTCGGAAACAGGCATCTCAACATAAGGAAGAATCTGAGTAAATGTATTCACCGAAGGATAAAAATACCTCCTGGGATAAATGCCTTCCTCATTTAGTTTACGCTCTACTTCAAGCAGAATCTCCTCCGTAGGAAAGATTACCGGAAAATAGCTATAATTACAATCCCCATTAATACGCTGGAATTTCAAACTCGGACACTGAGAAAGAAGTTCTTTATAAAGCATGTATTTCTCTTTACGATCATCTAATGCCAATTGTAAATACTTCAAGTTAGCAAGACCTATAGCAGCATGTACTTCTGTCATTTTACCATTTGTCCCATCATCCACCACATCTTTATGGTCATCAAAACCGAAAAAGCGCAAACGTTTCAGCTTCTCATGCAAATCATCATCAGTAGCAAAACAGGCACCTCCCTCTGCAGTATTCAACATCTTAGTTGCGTGGAAGCTGGTAGTAGAAATATCACCATATTCAAAAATGGACTTTCCTTTGTAAGTGACTCCTACTGCATGGGCAGCATCATAAATTACTTTTAGGTTATGACGTTTTGCGATAGATTGTATAGACTCTATATCACAAGGATTACCAAAAACATGAACCGGAAGAATTGCACAGGTATGTTCCGTTATCTTTTCTTCAATTTTTGAAGGATCTATATTTAAAGTTTCAGGATCTATATCCACAAAAACGGGTGTACAGCCTTCCCAAATAATAGAACTCACAGTAGCTATAAATGTAAAAGGAGTGGTAATGATCTCACCTTTCAACTTTAAAGCACGAATAGCCATTTGGATGGCTATTGTACCGTTTGTTACGGATACAATATTTCTTAAACCAAGAAACTTTGCAGTTTCTTTTTCAAAACGTTGAACCAAAGGGCCATTATGAGTCATTATTCCACGCTCCCAGACACCTTTTAATAATTCGGTTACATCATCCAACGGCGCCAACGTAGGCATCGTTACATAAATATTTTTATCTACCATAGCAATATTGTTTAACTTGCCCGAGATACCGGGACTGATTCAAATTTTGCACATACTCTTCTGAGAAGTCACCTGAATCCAGACAAGAAGCAATATGTGTCAGCATATTATAGAAAGGATCATCTGAATCTAAGGATATTTCTTCCCGGAAACCCTGTTTCTCCAGTATCACTACCGGACGAAGATCTGAAGGAGCAGTAAAAGCACGGGTTACGGTTAGTTTGCCCAGACTTCCCCAAAGTTCGTAGTTACATTGGTAATAATTATCAAACCCGAAAGAGAGTTCAGCTATGGCCCCTTCCTCACTATCCAAATAAATACCACCATAGAGATCAACTTCCATTTCTGCAGGTTGATACAATGAAGCGGAACGCAAGGTGAATGAATAAGTGGGAAGGATGAATTGCATCGCTTTCAATGTATAAGCTCCGGCATCGAGCAAGGAGCCACCGCCTAAAGATTGGGAATAACGGATATTTCCTGTATCAGGAAAGGGAGGAAAGCCAAATGAACTACGGAAGCAGCGAAGCTCGCCAAGTTCTTTCCTCGATAGTAGCTCTTTTACCCACTGATGTTGGGAGTGGAAACGAAATTGGAAATTCTCAATCAGAAGCAGATGTTTCTTACGAGCCAATTCTGTAAGCTCACAAACCTCTTTATAAGAACAAGCTAAAGATTTCTCACTCATGACATGTTTACCCTTATTCAAAGCTCTTAGAATCCATTCGTAATGAAGCCCCGTAGGAAGCGGAATATAAACAAGATCAATATCCCTGTTATCTAACAATGCCTCATAACTGTCATATGCCGTACAATGATAGACAGAAGCAACCGACTCAGCTTTGTGATTATCACGACTGGCGATACCTGAAAGTTCAAAACAAGGAGACTTAGCAAAAGCTGGTAACAAAGAACGTATTGCGATATGAGCACATCCTAATACCCCTACCCTATAAACTCGACTCATTTGATCAACGTAAATAATTTAAGGCGGCAATCAGACTCCGCGATTGAATATTCAAGTAATTATTAAAACGGAGGAACTGGTAAATCTGCCCTAAAGTCATCCAGGTATATTGCTCAGGGACTGACAACGGAAAAGAATCGTCTACCTCTACCAGCATGTTTCGGTTTTGTTCTTTATAAAAACGTCCACCTTCTTCTGATTGTAAAGTATCATAGAGCACGTGAGAAGCTGATGCTCCCAATACAGTATCCAGAAAAGCCGGACGTCCTTGCCCAACAACAGGAATATTGCCTGTAAGGCATTGGACCGTAGGAGCCAATTCTAACACATCAAAATTTCCACATTCAAGTTTTGCTTGCATAAGAAAATGGTATACCCCATTAATTCTTTTCACTATAAAAGCACAAATACCTTGTTGCATGGGTTGAATCAGAGGTTGACACCAGGAAGATACCTCCCGGTTGGAAATAGTAACCCGTACACCTATTACTTTAAAATATTTAGAGTCCTTACGCAAAATTTCATTCTCTCCAACCTTCCAATCAGTCATCTTATTCAACGGATAAGGATGTACCCATAAATCATATCTGGATTTTAAAGCCGATAACCAGGATAAATGATCAGCCATAGAATAGTAACTATGGTTTGTGGTAGAAGAAAGAAACAGATCTTTTCCAAAGGATGATAAATGGCTGATATCATCGGCAAGCGATAAATAATCACTAACCTTTAGTCCGGAAAGTACCGTACGGGTATCCATATTGACCCTGTTATCATCCCGCATCAGTTCTTTTATCTGACCAAGAGTCATCCATCGGAAATCAGGATGTTCTTCTACATCCTCCTCTACTTTGATGATAATATTGCGGTTTCTTTTCCTCAAAAAACGAGCTCCTTGCTCAGATTGCAACTGATCAAGAATGATCTGTTCCGGAGTAGCATTCACAAAATAATCCAGATAAAGAGGTTTTTTACCTTTATGAATTTGGCGGTAATTGCTTTTTGTTGCTTGCAAAGTGGGGGATAACTGAACACAATTCACATTACCGGGTTCTATCTTAGCCTGCATCAGGAAATAAAGGATTCCATCAAACTCTTTGGTAAGGATGCCTAAATAGCCTACTTCAGGCTGGTTGATAATGGGCTGTGTCCAACTGTGAACAGAACCGTAATCAGTTTCAACACGAATGCCTTCTATAGAGAAGAAACGACCGGAAGTATGGCGAAGAGAGCCATCACGATCCTGATACCAGTTCTCTAACAAAGAGAAAGGAATGGGTTCCACACATACCTGAATGGTACGGTTGCGGTCAGCAATCCATTCGCGGATATCCGCTAAAGAATGTAACGTGTTTTGTATGGTTAACAATGATTTTATGACCATGATTCTATTTTTTATGTCGAATAAATGATAAAAAAAGGTGGCGAATTTCCATATATTCTTCTAAGCGAAGTTTTTCGTAAATAAGCAGATATATAAATCCTCCTCCAATTAGTTGTAAAGTCAGAATGAAAAAAAACGGTATATTTAAAAAGGTAAGCGTCCATATACAAGCCGAAACTAATAAGGATGTAAAAAAAGAAGGGCAAATATCTTTGATTTGCTGAATTGTGGAATAGCCAACCAATTCTGCCGAATAGTAACTATTTAATAAATAAGCTATAAATGAGGTAAATACACTGCATATTAACATATATTCAATGCCGTAAAAAATACCTATTAGTATTGGAAATACTAAAATAATTTTCTTCATAATTTCCAATTTGAGAGATAAATCCGAACGACCTTTAACTAATAGGATGTTTAGATTGATGGCATGTAACGGATACAACATACCCGAAAAACAGATGATTTGAAGGAAAGAAACAGCAGGAAGCCATTTGTAACCAATCAACAATATAATCAAAGGTTTAGCTACAGCTGCTAAGCTAAGCATGCACGTAAATGTTATTAACATCGTAACTTTAATAAGTTTACGATAAGCAATTCTTAAACGTTCTTGTTCGTTTTGAATACTACTTAATACCGGGTAACTCACTCGTTGAACAACAGTTGTCAGATTGCTGGAAAATATTGTATTGAATTGTTCTGCACGAGTGTATTGTCCTAATTGTTCTGAAGTATAAAAACGTCCGATCACTATATAGTAAATATTCTTATAAATAGTATCTATTAAGCCCACCAGCATAAGTTTAGACCCAAAACCAAACAACTCTTTAAAACTTTTGAATGAAAATCTATAAAAAGGTCGCCAACGACTGTAATACCATAAAAATAAAGTATTCAGTAGTTGACGTGAAAGCTGTTGAGCTACTAAACTCCATACCCCATATCCTAACAAAGCCATACAGATACCTAGAGCACCACTGGATAAAGAAGCTATCAAAGAAACCTTAGTTTGTGTTTTAAAATCAACTTTTCGGATAAAAACAGTGCGTTGGATAATTGACAATGCATTTATAATCAAGATAAGCCCTAATACTTGAGTTACGGAAACCAAAGTCGGCTCGTTAAAAAAAACACTGATAGTAGAAGCACCACAGAAAAGAACAATATAAAGAATGATACTTATTATTAAATTGAAATAGAAAACAGTATCATAATCAATTGGTTGCAAGTCTGTTTTACGGATAAGTGCACTCGAAAAACCACTATCAATAATCGAGTTGGATATGGCAATAAAAATAGCAATCATTCCCATGATACCATACTCTTCGGGAGTGAGGAGACGGGCTAATACTAAGCCGACTAAGAAAGTAATACCCGAATTAGCTATATTATCGGCAAAACTCCAACTTACGCCTTTAACAGTCTTATGTTTTAAAGATTCACTCACTTTTCGTTTTTTTTAATACACATAGATGTTCGGTACTATTATCCACTTCTGTCCACAGATATGGATTTTCTTCCATCCTTTTCTATTCATCAATATATTCCCACGGATAAGGATTGTCCACCACATTCTGAAATTCTGCAATGGCGTCCTGCTGCTCAGTAGTAAGCGACGCGGAATTCCACGAAGCGATAATGGCACGGGCTTCATCCGCCAAAGGCTCATCGAACACTTCACCATAGCAGGCGGTTAGCAGACGGAGTTTCAATAAGGAAGCGGGAAGGACATCAAGAAGACCCCAACAACGGTCCAGAACTTCCTGAATGTGTTGCTGCTTTTCACCGT
>ENA-OUQW01002123-OUQW01002123.1-human-gut-metagenome-genome-assembly--contig:-NODE-2123-length-17599-cov-3.214546_pt1 | contig 17599 bp, 10 predicted proteins | sample MGYA00248464_ERZ548849 | MGnify/ENA primary metagenome ERZ548849 (study PRJEB26491, sample SAMN04978193) | human gut metagenome | host: Homo sapiens | study: EMG produced TPA metagenomics assembly of... | reverse complement strand
CTCGAATGGCGCATTGCGGCGGAATACGGGTTCACGCGGGTGAAGATCACCGGCAATACGCCCGCGGCGGCCCCGGCGGAGAAAAAGGCCGCGCCGCCGAAAAAGGAAGCAAAGCCCGCGCCGAAAAAAGCGGAGAGCGGCGACGTCCTCTTCGGCAAGCTGCCGAAGGACAACCACAGAACGGATATCTCCGAGCTGACGCTCCAATCCGGCACGGTGAGCGTGACGGGCAAGGTTTTTGCCATGGACAGCCGGAAAATACAGAAAACGAACGCCGCGGTGCTGAGCTTCGATATGACGGACTATACCGGCAGCATCCACGTTTCCAAGTACATCCGCCAGGGCGACGATCAGTCGATCCTCGATAAGATCCGCGTCGGCGACTATCTCACGGTGCGCGGCGACGTGATCTTCAACCGCTACGATAACGACATGGCGATCGATGTCGCCGCCATTGCGAAGGAAACCGCCCCGCAGCGGCAGGACACCGCCGAAGGGGACAAGCGCGTGGAGCTCCATCTCCACACGCGCTACTCCACGCTCGACGCGCTCACCGACCCGACCGCCGCGGTGAAAACGGCGGCCCGCTGGGGCCACCGCGCCATCGCCATCACCGACCACGGGAACATGTGCGGGGCGATCGACTTTTACCAGGCCGCAAACAAGGCGGGCGTCAAGCCGATAATCGGCATGGAGGCTTACTACATAAACGGCTACACTCTCGGCGACGACATCAGGGAACTCATAAAATCGCAGCGCGATAGGGAAAAATCCGACGACATCGACGGAATCGAGAGCGACCCTTCGATGCTCAAGCCCGAAAACTACCCCAAGTACCAGATACACCACAAGACGCTGCTGGCAAAAAACTACGAGGGCTTTTTGAACCTCGCAAAGCTCACGAGCGAATCCTACGCGCGCGGGTTTTACCGCAAGCCGCGCATAGACTTCGAGACCCTCGCGAAATATTCCAGGGGCATAATCGCCCTGAGCGGCTGCATAAACGGGGTCGCGTCGCAGTACCTGCTCTACTCCGACTACGAAAAGGCGCGGGAGGCGACGGCAAAGTTCCTCGACATATTCGGGCGCGAAAACTATTACATCGAAGTCCAAAACCACTTCATGGCGGCGGACAAAAAGGTAATCCCCGGGCTGGTGAAGCTCGCGCGGGAATTCGGCTTGAAAATAGTGGCGACCAACGACAGCCACTATGTCTACAAAAAGGACGCCTCGGCGCACGACGCCATGCTGTGCATAAACACGGGCTCGCTCGTCTCGGACGAAAACCGGATGCGCTATCCCAACAACGAGTTCTACATCAAGAGCCGCGAGGAGATGGAAACGCTGTTTCCCGACCTGCCTGAGGCGCTCGACAACACCGTGGAACTCGCCGAGAGGGTGGACATAAAAATTCCGATAGGCGAAAACCACTACCCGCGCTACGAACAGCCCGCCGACATAAAATACGACCGCGACGAGGCGAACTTCAACCGCATTCTCGACCTATACGTCACAAAGAAAAACGAGGTTCTGAAACAGAACGGCAGGGAGGCCGACTTCGCGCTCTCCGACGAAGCCCGCCGCGGGCTCATGAAGAACGGGCTGCTGCTCTTCGACCTCGCCAAGAAGGGGATGATGAAGCGCTACGGGGTGGATTACGACCATCCGGAAGCGTACGTCCCAAAGCCCGGGGAATCCGCCGACCGCGCGCAGATGCTGCGCGACAAGCTCGACTACGAGCTCTCGATAATAGTCGGCGCGGGGTTCGTGGACTATTTTCTGATAGTCTACGAATTCATAAACTGGGCGCGCGAGCGCGGCATTCCCGTAGGCCCCGGGCGCGGAAGCGGCGCGGGATGCATGATAGCGTACCTGATAAAAATCACGGACATCGAGCCCATACGCTTCAACCTGCTCTTCGAGAGAATGCTCTCTCTCGAGCGCGTCTCGCCGCCGGACTTCGACGTAGACTTCTGCGAGCGCCGCAGGCAGCTCGTGATAGAGCACGTGCGCGAAAAGTACGGCGCGGACAGGGTCGCCAACATCGTCACCTACGGCAAGCTCGGCGCAAAGGCCGTCGTGCGCGACCTCGCGCGGGTGAACGGAATCCCCTTTGACCGCGCAAACGCCATAGCGAAAATGGTGCCCGACGAGCTGAAAATGACCCTCAAAAAGGCGGTCGAAATGTCAGCCGAGCTGCGCGGGGAAATCGAGCGCGACCCCGAAGTAAGGCACATTTTCGAGGAGGGCGAAGTCATAGAGGGAATGATACGCCAGCTCGGCAAGCACGCCTGCGGCATAATCATAGGCGACCAGAAGCTCGACAACGTCGTCCCCATGATGACGCAGGAAGGCACGCTCACCACGCAGTTCGCCAAGACGCCCGTTGAGGAGCTCGGGCTGCTCAAAGCCGACTTCCTCGGCCTCAAAACCCTCACCATAATTTCCGACGCCCAGGACAACGTTAGGCGCACGCGCTCCAACGGCTTCGACATCGAGGAGGTCGCCCTCGAAGACCCCGCGACTTTCAGGCTGCTCAACAGCGGCGTGACGGTCGGCGTATTCCAGCTTGAAAGCGAGGGAATGCAAAATCTCTGCCGGCGCATAGGGCTTAGCTCGTTCGAGGAGATAATCGCCCTCATCGCCCTCTACCGCCCCGGGCCGATGCAGTTCATCGACCAGTTCATAGAGGCGAAGAAAGACCCCTCCAAAATGCACGTCCCGCACCCGCTGCTCAAAGACCTCGTGAAGGAGACCTACGGGGTTCTCGTCTACCAGGAGCAGGTCATGATGGCCGCGCGCATAATCGCCGGCTACACGCTCGGCGAGGCCGACATACTGCGGCGCGCCATGGGCAAGAAAAAGCCGGAAGTCATGGCGAAGCAAAAGGCGGTGTTCGTAAAAAAGGCAAAAGAGTTCAACAATATGGACGCCCCCGAAGCCGAGGCGATTTTCGCCGTCCTCGAAAAGTTCGCCCAATACGGCTTCAACAAGTCCCACTCCGCCGCCTACGCGATGCTCAGCTACCGCACCGCGTACCTCAAAGCCAACTACCCCGTGGAGTTCATGGCGGCACTGCTGTCGAGCGAGCTCGGCAACATGGACAAAATCTCGAAATTTGTGGAGGCGTGCGAGGGCATAAACATAAAAGTGCTCGGCCCCGACGTGAACGTCTCCCGCGAGATGTTCACGCCCATAATCGACCCGTCCTGGAAGCCTTCGGAAGACGCCGACAACATGTTCGAAAAGAGCCCCGGCTCGATACGCTTCGGCCTGGCGGCGATCAAGGGCATCGGCGACGCCGCGGCGGCCGCCATAGTGCGCGAGCGCGACGCCAACGGGCCGTTCGCCGACATATTCGACTTCCTCCGCCGCGTCGGAATGAAAAACATAAACAGGCGCGTGGTCGAAAACCTCATACTCGCGGGCGGATTCGACTCTTTCGGGGCGGACCGCGGGCACCTGATTGGCTCGCTCGACGCCATACTCAACCACGCGCAGGAACTCGAAAAGGACATGGCCTCCGGACAGGCCAACATGTTCGACCTGCTCGACATGGGAGCCTCGCAAACAGAGGGCGGCGCCAACAACATAGTGGACACAAACAAGCCGCCAATGTCCGTCGGCGAAAAGCTCCGCCACGAAAAGGAGCTGCTGAGCTTCTACGTCTCAGGGCACCCGATGTCCGAATACGCGGGCTTCGACGACGCCCTCGACGACATTCCCTCCCCCGACGCCGCGAGGCGCGTCAAGAAACTGCCGTTCAGGGCGTGCGGGGTAGTCTCAAACATCGTAAAGCGCCTCACAAAAAAGGACAACAAGCCGTGGTGCTACTTCACGCTTTCGGGGAGGTCGGCGGCGAAAGTATGGCAGATAAACGTCTTCCCCGCCGCCTACGAAACGTGCGCCGACAAGTTCCGCGAGGGCGACTGCGTGTGCGTGACGGGCGACTGCCGCTCCGACGAGAGCGGCGAAACGCGCTTCACGTGCTCGTCGATAGAGCCGATGGAAAGCGCGATCGCGGGCTTCTGCAATTCGGTGGAATGGCTGATAGACCCGTATGCGCTCGCCGACAGGTTCGTGAAAATCCTCTCCAACTTCGCGCGTGGCGACGGCGAGGGCAGCGACATAAACCACAAGATAAGGGTGAGGGTCGGCAGCGACGAATTCGTCGAGATGTCAGACAGCGGAATGGCGAAGACGCGCTTTTCCGCGCCGGCTTTCAAAAGGCTGCGCTCCGAGCCCGCCGTGCTCGCGTTCAAGGCGCACGCGCACCCAATCCCCCTCCCCGAGCCGAAGTGGAAAGTCGGCGGAAAGCGCGGGGCGTTCCGCAGATAGCCGCAAAAACCCGCAGAGAAAAAAACTCTCGCAACGCGCGCGCCGCCCCCCTATCTTCGCGAAAATGGCAAGGTTTGTCGCAATCGCCGCGGCGCTGATATTCGCGTGCGCCGCCTACGGGGCTTCGCGCGTGTACGAATACTCTCCGGACGCGCCGCGCTCGGAGCGATTTTCGCTTTCCGTGGACGGGAAGGACTGCCTCGTATATCCGGCGGGCGGAGCGGGAGACGTCGCCCCGTTCGACGTCGACGGGGGCGCGAGGCTGCGCGTCAAATACTTTGAGGACATAAAAACCGCGTCCGTCCGCCCGCTCTCCAAAAACGTGAAATTTGAAAAGTCCGGCGCGCGCGAAATCGAATTTTCCATAGACGGCCCGTGCAGGCTCGCGGTTGAAATCAACGGCAGGGAACGCCCGCTATTCGTGTTCGCAAACCCTCCCGCAAATCCGCCGGCAAAAAGGGCGAACTCCGTCGTATTCTGCGCGGGGGAAATCTACGACGTTGGGCTCGACAAAAAAATAGCCTCCGACACCTCGGTTGTCGTGGCGGGCGGCGCGATAGTCTACGGCACCTTCGCAGCCGGCGACCCCGAAACCGCCGAACCCACCCGCAACATTTCGCTTTCGGGCAACGGCATAATATCCGGCGAAACCATACCCCGCCCGCAGGAGAGGCGCGAAATCACTTTTCTGAAAACGAAGTCGCTCGAAGTGTCCGGAATAACCGTGGTGCACCCGACGAACTGGGCTATCGCGCTCTTCGCGTGCGAAGGCGTAAAAATCGACAACGTAAAGGTCGTCAGCGACAGCCCGCGCGACGACGGGATAGACCTCGTTTCCTGCAAAAACGCGGCAGTCGAAAACTGCTTCCTGCGCACAAGGGACGACTGCATAGCGGTAAAGGCGGGAGTTGACTACGGGGGGATAAAATTCTTTGAAACGGGCATCGACGCCTCGTCGGAAAACATCCTCGTCAAAAACTGCTCAATATGGAACGGGATATGGGGCAACGCCCTCGAAATCGGCTTCGAGACGCGCGGGGACGAAATCAAAAACGTGTCGTTTGAAAACATCGACATTCTGCGCGCGCTCGGCGCGGGCGGAGACGAGGGGGTTTTGACCATACACAACGGCGACCGCGCAAAAATTTCAAATATCCTATACAAAGACATCCGCGCGGAAGAGGCGGAGGGCTGCGCCGTAAACATCCGCGTTCTGCATTCCAGATATTCGAGGGACAAAGAGCGCGGCAGCGTCTCGGGCGTGCGGTTTGAAAACGTGTCAATGCGCTCCGAAAAGCCGCTTAAAATAAAAATAGAGGGCTACGGCAGAAATTCCGCCGTAGAAAATGTTGTTTTTGACAATTTTTCGATAAACTCCGCGCCCTTGAAAGCCGGCGACATTCCGCCGTCCGAATTTGCGAAAAATATCTCCGCGCCGGCGGGGCGACCTTAAAAATCCGAAACCGTAAAAAATATGGACCAGAAAAACTCCGGAACGCGCAAGTGGAAATTTTTCAGGGCGGGCGGAACCTTCCAGCCCTCGATAGAGACAGGCGCCGACATCGCGGCCATAGGCGGGCTCGACATGAAGCTGTGGGCGGCGCTCAGCTGCCCCGCGCGCGGCCTGTTCTTCGACCAGAAAACCCTCGACTTTATCGACGCCGATTCCGACGGGCGCATAAGGCGCGACGACATCGTTGCCGCCTGCCGCTGGGCGTGCTCCGCCCTCAAAAATCCGGACGCGCTGACGGAGGGCTCGGATTCCCTGAAACTCTCGGACATTGACGAATCCTCCGAAACCGGAGCGCGGCTCCTGGGCTGCGCGCGGGAGATTCTGGAAAATATCGGAAGAAAGGGCGGCGGCTCCATATCGGTCTCCGACTTCGACGACAGGGAAAAAATATTCGCGGGCACGCCGTTCAACGCAGACAGGATAATCACCGCCCTTTCTTGCGGGGAAGACGCGGAGCTCGCAAACGCGCTCGCCGCGGTGGTCGCCGCGTGCGGGGCGAAAGCCGACCGCTCGGGGCTCGGCGGCGCGGACGCGGAGGCCGTGGAAAAATTCTTCGCGCTCAGGGACGAATTTTTGAAGTGGGAAGCCGCTCCGAAGTCCGACCCGTCCATATTGCCGCTCGGCGGCGGCACGGAGAAAGCCTACGCCGCGCTCTCCGCCATAGCGGGAAAAATCGACGATTATTTCGCGCGCGCGGCGGTGGCGGCGTTCGACCCCGCCGCGGAGGCCGCGGTCGGCGTGCGCGTTTCGCAGATAGAGGAAATCTTCGAGTCGGCGCAAAACGGCGCGGATTCCGCCGAGAAGCTAAGAGCCCTGCCGCTCGCGAAAATTTCCGGAGGCGGCCTGCCGCTCGGCGGCGCGGCAAATCCCGCATTTTCCTCCGAGCTGAAAGACTTTGCCGAACTCTGCGCCGCGCCGGTTCTCGGGAAGCCCGCAACGGTTCTCTCCCGCGGCGACTGGGAAAAAATCAAGTCCGCCTTCGCGCCCTACGCGGCGTGGGAGGCCGCGCGCCCCGACAACGCCGTCGCCGCCCTCGGCGCGGAGGCGCTCGGAAAAATTCCCGAAAGCGCGCGGGAAAAACTGCTCGGGCTAATAGCGAAAGACGTAGCCACTTGCGGGCACGCCGGCAACGTGGACGACCTCGAAAAGCTCGTCCGCCTCAACAAAAACCTCGCCGAGCTGCTTCGCAACTTCGTGAACTTCGGAGCGTTTTACAACGGCGAAAACGAAGCCATATTCCAGTACGGGCGCCTGTTCATCGACAGCCGCGACTGCGGGCTATGCATAAAAGTGGAGGATGCCGCGTCGCACTCCGCGCTGGCAGCGTCGAGCTACGGATACCTTCTGTACTGCGCGTGCAGGCGCAAGGGGGAGCCCGACATCTGCATTGTCGCGGTCGTGACGGCGGGGGATTCCGACAATCTCGCCGTCGGGCGCAACGGGGTGTTTTACGACAGGTTCGGGCGCGACTGGGACGCGACGGTCGTCAAGATAGTCCAGAACCCCATCGGGCTCGGGCAGGCGTTCTGGTCGCCCTACAAGCGCATCGTGAAGTGGGCGAGCGAACAGATAGCCAAGCGCGCGTCCGCCGCGGACGCCAAGGCAATCGGCGGGCTGGAAGCGGCCGCCCAGTCTCCGAAAACGGAGGTTAAAAAGATAGACGTGGGAACAGTCGCCGCGTTGGGGGTGGCGGTCGGCGGCATAACGACCGCTTTCGGAATGGTTCTCGACGCGTTTTTCAGCCTCGGGTACTGGATACCGCTGGGAATAGTCGGGATGGTTCTCGCCATTTCCGTGCCGTCGATGATAGTGGCGGGCCTCAAACTCCGAATGAGGTCGCTCGCCCCGATTCTGGACGCCAACGGCTGGGCGGTAAACTGCAAGGCCTCCGTCAGCGCGCTCTTCGGCAGCCGCCTGACGCGGCTGGCGAACGCCGCTCTCGCTGCGGGGGCAAAGCCGAAATTCGGGAAAGTTAAAATATTTTTCGCGGCGGCGGCCGCCGCCGCAATATGCGCGCTTGCCGCGTGGTGCGGCGGCGCGCTCGAAAGGCCGTTCGGAATGCCCGCGCCCAAATGGTCGCCATTCGCCCCAAAGGCGGGGGCACCCGCCGCGGAGCGCCCCGCGCCGGAACGCGCGGGCGCCGACGCAAAATAGCCGGAGGGATACCGCATGGATTTTCTGAAAAAAATAGGGCTCGAGCCCTTCATAATAATGCTGTTCGCCTCGATTCTCCTCGCGTACATATATCCCCCGCTGGGAATGGAGCGCGAAGCCGGAGTGTCGCTCGGCGACATCGCAAACTGGGGGGTATCCTTCATATTCTTCTTTTACGGAATGCGGCTCAACCGCGAAAAACTCAAATCGGGGCTCGTAAACGTGCGCCTGCACATTCTCGTCCACGCCTCGACATTCCTGCTGTTTCCGCTGATAATGCTCGCCGCGATGTGGGCCGGCGGCGCGTTCGGCGCGAAGGGCAACGGCTACTACCTGTGGATGGGCGCCTTTTTTCTGGCAACCCTGCCCTCAACCGTCTCGTCGTCGGTCGTGATGGTATCGATAGCGGGCGGCAACATGGCCGCCGCTATATTCAACGCGAGCGTCTCCAGCCTGATAGGGGTATTCGTCACGCCGCTCTGGATGGGGCTTTTCCTCGAAAACATTGACGGCGCCCACAACCTCGGGGACGTGATTTTGAAGCTCGTCGTGCAGGTTCTCCTCCCCGTCGTGGCGGGCGGGCTGCTCAACCCAAAATTCGGCCGGTTCGCGGAAAAATACAAAAAAGCCCTGCGCATGTTCGACGATACGGTCATACTGCTGATTGTCTATACCTCGTTCTGCGACTCCTTCCACAAAAAGATGTTCGAGGGATTCTCCGCCGCCGAAATAATCGAGCTGTCCGCGGCGATGGTCGCCCTGTTCTTCGCCGCCTACGGAATAATATGGTGCGCCTGCCGCGCCATGAAATTCAACCGCGAAGACGCAATCACAGCGCTGTTCTGCGGCTCGAAAAAATCTCTCGTGCACGGTTCGGTGATGAGCAAGGTGCTCTTTTCAAATCCGGCGATAATCGGGGTGGTGCTGCTGCCGACAATGCTATACCACGCATACCAGCTCATAATAGTCTCAATAATCGCAAAGAAAATGGGCGAAAAGCGCGGATAAAACCGCGCCGGGGCGTGGCGGCGAATTCCAAAGGCGCTTCCGACAGGCAGGGGGCGCAGGGCGGAAATCCCCGCGCCCGAAAATTAAAAGGCTTGCGGGCGCCCGCGCTTTGGGCAATACTCGGCTTTCAAATCATGAACAGTTCCAAAAAGATTTTAATACTCGGGGTCAACGGCTTCATAGGCTCGTCGCTGGCCTGGAAAATCCTGAAAAAGACGAACTGGACGGTCGTCGGCGCGGACCTGGCGTCGAACAAAATCCAAAACTGCCTCGGGCGCGAGCGGTTTGAATTCCACAAAAAGGACATCGTGAAGGACGCCGAATGGGTCGAGGGGCAGATAGCCGCGTGCGACACCGTCGTGCCCCTTGTGGCGATCGCCACCCCCGCCCTCTACGTCAAAGACCCCCTGCGCGTATACGGCCTCGACTACGAGGCGAACGCGGACATCGTAAAGAAGTGCGCAAAGCACGGGAAGCGCATAGTCTTCCCGTCCACCTCCGAAGTGTACGGCATGTGCCCCGACGAGAGGTTTGACGAATGCAAATCCCCGCTCGTGCTCGGGCCGATAGCCGAGGAGCGCTGGATATACTCCTGCATAAAGCAGATGCTCGACCGCGTGATATGGGCTTACGGGAAGCACGAGGGGCTCAAATTCACGCTTTTCAGGCCCTTCAATTTCATAGGCCCGAAGCTCGACGACATATCGTCGCCCAAAGAGGGCTCGTCGCGCGTGCTGACGCAGTTCGCGCACAACATAATGAACCAAAAGCCCGTGATGCTCGTTGACGGCGGGGCGCAAAAGCGCAGCTTCACCTTCATCGACGACGGCGTCGAGTGCATTTTGAAAATTCTCGAAAACAAGGGCGGATGCGCCGACGGAAAAATATTCAACATCGGCAACCCCGACATGGAGTTCTCCATACGCGAGCTCGCCGAAATGCTCGTCGAACTCTTCGGGGAATATCCGGAATACGCAGAAGCCGCAAAGAAGGCGGTATTGAAGGACATCCCCGCCAGGGAATACTACGGCGAGGGATACGCCGACGTGGCGCGGCGCGTCCCCTCGATAAAGGCGGCGGAGGAAATCCTCGGCTGGAAGCCGAAAACCGACCTCCGCACGGCCCTCAAACTGACCCTCGACTACCACATTCTGAAAAAGGACTACGAGCTGCTCGGCTGACGCGCCGGCGGGCTCCCGCGCATGAAACTCGCCATAAAAATAGACGTAGACACATACCGCGGCACGCGGGACGGCGTTCCCGCGCTCGCGAAGCTGCTCAAAAAGCGCGCCGTTCCGGCGACTTTCCTGTTCTCATTCGGCCCCGACAACACGGGCAAGGCCCTGCGCCGGATTTTCCGGAAGGGATTTTTGAAAAAATGCCTGCGCTCCAACGTCGCCGGCAACTACGGGATAAGGACGCTGCTGTATGGCACGCTGCTGCCCGCGCCGAAAATCGCGCGCCTGTGCTCGGCGCAGATGGCGGCGGCCGCAAGCGACGGCTTCGAGTGCGGAATCCACTGCTGGGACCACTTCAAGTGGCAGGACTACCTGTTCACAATGCGCGACACCGAAATCGAGGCGGAATTCTCAAATGCGCGCGCGGAATTTGAAAAGGTGTTCGGCGCGGAGGCCAAGTGCTGCGGCGCCCCGGGCTGGCAGATTTCCCCCGCCGCGCTCGAAGTCGAAGACGCGGCAAACCTCCTGTACGCCTCCGACGTCCGCGGGGAATTTCCGTTCATACCAAAAATGGGCGGGCGGACTTTCAAGACAATCCAGATTCCGTCGACACTCCCGACGCTCGACGAAGTTCTCGGGACGGTGAAAATCGGGGAGGTCGCCGAAATGCACTTCGCCGCCATGCGCGAGCGGGAATACTCGGTGCTTACGGCGCACGCGGAGCTCGAGGGAATGGCGTACCTTGAATGGTTCGACAAATTCATCTCCGAAGCCCGCGGCAGGGGCGTGGAGTTTTATCCGCTCGAAGCCCGCGCGCGGGAGCTTTCCGCAAACCGGTCGCAGCTGCCCGTCTGCGAAATCGAAATGTCGCCGTTCCCGGGCAGGAGCGGGCTGCTCGCCGTACAGAAACCCCAAACACAAGCTCCGCGATGAAAAAGATTATCCTCGCCCTCGCCATATCGGCGATCTCAGCCGCCGCTTTCGCGGACGGATCCGACATAGAAAAAATAAGGGCCAAAGCCGACTCCGGAGACGCCCAGTCGCAGTTAGCGCTCGGGGTATTGTACGCCTCGGGACAGGGTGGAGTGGAAAAAAATCCGGCGCTTGCGCTCGAGTACGTCAAGGCGGCGGCGGAAAGCGGATTTGCGCCCGCGCAGACATTCCTCGGGTGCGCGTACGCCGAGGGCAAAATCGTCCCGCGAGACATGAACGCCGCCGTGCGCTGGCGCGAGCTCGGCGCCAAAAACGGCTCGCCCGCCGACAAATGGTCGCTCGGCAACGCCTTCCTCTACGGCTACCTCGTCCCAAAAGACCAGATCAAGGCGGTTTACTGGATAACCCAGTCCGCAAACGAGGGGCATGCGGAGTCAATTTTGAAGCTCGTGGAAATCTATAAAAACCTCGAAAGGCCCGAAGACGAAAAAATGTGGGCGCGCAAATACGCCCAGCTCGAAATCGCCGCCGCCCAGAAGGGCAACGTCGGCGCGATGACATCGGTAGCCTCGCAGTACATGAGCGGCAAGGGCGGGCTGGAGCGCAACAGGGCGCAGGCGATCTACTGGTACAAAAAGGCCGCCGACCTCGGCGGCAGGGAGGCGATGGAAAAAATCGCGCAGATGTACGCCAAGGGCAGGTTCCTGCCGAAAAATCCGGAAAAGGCGCAATTCTATTTTGAAAAGCTCGCGGCGGAGGACAACGCGTACTGCTTCAAAATCTCGTCGTTTTACGCGGACGGTTCAAACGGATTTCCGCGCGACGACGCGATGTCCACAAAATGGCTCGAGCGCGGTGCGCAAAACGCCGACGACTCCACCAAGCTCTATGTCGCGTGGCGCTTCTGGAAGGGCTTCGAGACGCCGAAAGACCCCGAAAGGGCGAAGTACTGGTGCGCGAAAGTCGCGGAAAACGCGCCGAAGGGCGAGGCCGCCGAGCGCGCGATATTCGGGGCGTTCAGGGTAGCCGAAAAGATGGCGGAGGACATCTCCAAAAACGTTCCCCCTCCCGAAAACTTCGGCAAATACTACGCGCAGCACTCGAGCATAAGGCGCCGCTGAGCCGCCGGAAAAAGATCCCGCGAAAACCGGAGCGGGACGGCAATTTATTATGCGTATGAAAGGAAATATGGGAAAAATAAAAACTCTTCTCCGCGTTCTGGCAATATCCGCGGCGGCTCTCTCGGCCGCGGCAAAAGCCCCCAACCGCGTCCTCGACGGCTTCTCGGAAACGGGCAAATTCGCAAAGATAGACCTCGCCGCCGCGTCGATTTCGGAGGACATGAAGAGCGCGCAAATAAGCGCGCCCGAAAACAGGGGCAAAAAAATTATCCTTTCCACAAAGCCGGGCCTTTTGAAGGCGGGCGGCAAATACGTCGCAAAGCTCAAATACGCATTGTCGTCGCCCGACCCATCGGCGCTCGCGCACATAAGGCTCTTCGCCCCCGGGGCGCAGCGGCACCTCGGGGCGTCGGCGGGAGAATCCTTCGCGAAAATGCCGTTTGAAGTCGGCGCGAAAGACGCGAACGCGGCGGTGTCTATCGAAATCTCCGGCCCGCTCGAAGCCTCCATAAGCGGTTTTTCAATAGAGGAGGGCGACGGCGAAACTTTCATAAGCGCGCGCGGCAACGGCCCGAAATTCGAAGGGGATCTCGGCGGGCTTCCTACGGGCGCGCCCGAATTTTCGATAGACCTCCCCGCCCCGAAAAACGGCGCCACGGTCAACGCCGCCGACTACGGCATGGCGGAAGGGAACGAGGATTGCGCCTCCGCCCTCAACAGGGCAATCGCCGCCTGCAAGGAGAAAAACGCCTCCAAGCTGGTAATCCCCAAGGGGACGTACAAGTTTTTCTCGAACTCAACGGTCAACATAGACGGGTTCACGGACTTTACGGTGGACGGCCAGGGTTCCCTCTTCGTCTACCGCCGCGACCGCGGGGGCGCGAATATTTCCGTGACGAACTGCCTGCGCACGAAAATATGCAATTTCAGCATGGACTGGGACTGGGATACCGAGCCGCTCGCCGCGATAGTCAAGGCGGTTGAAGTAAAGCGGGACGGGAAGGAGAGCTACGCCGACTTTGAGATAGTCGACTACGAAAAATATCCGCTCTACGGAAAGAATGTGCGCGTCGCCAACCTCCAACCGTGGGATGCCGCGGCCGGTGAAATCGGCGTCGAGGGAATGAACGGCATCGGCTTCGGGTTCAGCCCCGTCGACAAGGGGCCGAGAATCGAATGGCTCGCTCCGAACAAAATCCGAATTTTTTCAGGGCACTGTGCGTACATCGCAAAGGACAATATCGGCAAATTCTACCGCATGCAGCACTATTATTACGGCATGGGCGGAATGGCGCTCGTAAACAACAGGCATTTCACGATGGAAAACGTGAATATCCATTCCTGCAAGGGGCACGGGCTGCTCTGCTCCGGCGGGCAGCAATACTGGCAGCTTATAAACGTAAACATCGTCCCCCGCGCGGGATTCCCCAAAAACGTCATAACAACAACCGCCGACCACCTGCACTTTGCGCGCTCCAAGGGGTATTTCAAAATGCTCGGCTGCGAATTCTCGCTCGGCTCCGACGACTGCATAAACATCCACGACATCACCTCCTTCGGCGTGAAAATCGGCAGGAAGAGCCTGCTGATAAAAACCCGCAGCGCGGCGCTCGAGCCCGGCAACGTCGTCGAGCTCCGCCACGGCGACTACTCGCCGAGCGGCTTCAAATCGGAAATCGAGCGCGTCGAGAGAAAGGACGGCAAGACGATCGCACACTTCAAGAAAGCGATACCCGAACAGAAGTTCGACGGGTTCGTGCTCTTCAACCGCGTGTACGACTCCCAAAACACGCTGATAAGCGGATGCAAATTCCACGGGAACAGGGCGCGCGGCCTGCTGATTTTAAGCAGCAACGTTACGATAGAAAACACGCGTTTCAGCCATATCGAGATGGGAGGCATAAAGCTCGAGACGGGATATACCTTCAACGTGTGGAGCGAGGGATACGGGGTAAACAACGTCGTTGTGCGCAACTGCGAGTTCGACAGCGTCAACGTATGCGACAGAAAATACCAGGGCAAGGCGCGCGACATCTTTATAGGAGCCTACCTGCGCCGCGACCCCTCCTTCGAACAGACGCGCTACCCGATAATCTCGAACGTGCTCTTTGAAAACAACACCTTCAAAAACTCGTTCGGGCTGATAGCGCTGATATCTTCGAGCGGCAACGTCACCTTTAAAGACAACACTTTTGAAAACACCGTCAAGCGCATGTCGCCCAATGCGTACAGGGCGGCGTTTTACGTCAACAATTCCCAAAACGCGCGCATAATAAACAACACTTGGATAGACTCGCCGCTCGTCCCCAATCCCGGCGTCTACTACGACGCCGACACGGTGGAGGGCCTTGTCGTCAAAGGCAACCGCGTGGCGGAAAAGCCGTAGGCCGCCTCGGGCGGGCAAAAAAGGCTTCGGAAATTACCGAAGCCTTTTTTTGACAAACCGCCCGCGCGAAAAACGCCCCGCTTATCTTTTAAACATGCGTGCGCGCGGCGAGCGCGCCATGCTCCTGTGCTGCGCGGCGATAGTGGCGGCGCTGTGGTTCACGCTGCTATCCCGCAAAAACGCCGAAACCTCCGAAAGGATGACCGATCTTAACAGGAGGGAGGCGACGGCGCGTGCGGCCATCGCCGGAGAAGGCTCCGTAGCCGCTGCGGAAACCGCGCTATCAAAATCTTTCGATCCCGCGAAAACGCTTTCGGCGGACAAGTTTCAAGCGGAAATAGACCGTTGCGCGCGCAGCGCCGGAATAGAATACAGGCTTTCCTCCGTGGCGTCGTCCGCGGAGGGCAGGTTCAAAATCCGCAAGGCGACAATGCAAATTTCAAAGACTTCCGATTTGCCGTCCATAATGAAGTTTGAAGCCGAGCTCAAAAAGCTGCGCCCATATGTTTCCGTAGCGGAAGCCTCATTCTCCGGAGACGGGAAAGGGTCGGTATCCGCTCAGTATCTGATTGTGTCCTTTTCCCTCTGATCCGACACAGGTCCGCCGAAAAAGCGCCGGCCTGCGGAAATTCCATGAGGCAGTCCGCGCTGGGCTTCCCTCCAACCGCCTCCGCTGTGACGGGCGAATTTTTCCGGACGCGATGTCCGCCGGAATTTTTTTGGGGATCGGCGCGCACCCCGCAATTCCCGGTCGGCGGAGCCGCGTCCGAATCCCCCGCATAAAATAAAACTCAAAAACGGACGGAGCGCGTTTTCCATCTTTTAAATGCGGGGCGAGTAGCGGGCGCAAAAAAATCCGAAATGCGGAGGGAAAATATTCCGCAACCGCGGAAATTTTCCGCGCGGAAGCGGGCGCATGTTTGCGCGCAAAACCCGCGGCGAAAACGCGAACGCATCTGCGTTTAAACGGCCGGCGCGCAAACTCCGAATCCGCATTTGCGCCGGCATTCCGCATGGGGGGCGAAGATGAAAAAAAGAAAGAGCGGGAATGCAAGGGGAAACGATTTAACTGTCCAATAAAAAACGTGCAAAAAATCTTGCCTTAGTTAACATTCTCCCATATTCAAATTTAAAAATTAACCGATTACGGCAATGCGCACATCAGACCATACCTATCCCCCAAATTCCCCAACCTCAGCTCTCCGCCTCCGCCGGCGGAGGCTATCGCCCGTTCTGGCGGCGGTTCCGCTCCTGTTTTTAGCGACGCAGTCGCCGGCGGAAAACATGTATTGGAATGCCAATTGGGTCAATTTTCAGAACGCGTACTACTGGACGACGCAAAAGGCGGACGCCTATCCGATAGAAGGCGCCCCCGTTCCGATATCGGGCCCGTCCGAATGGGACGCCGCCCATATTGTGAATTTCGGAGAAAAAGAGACTGTGGCGTATCTCGACAGTTTTGACGTAACGGTCGGCAGCCTGGTTTCGGCAAATTGCGAAGACGCCCACATACGCTTCCCGAGCGCAAAAGAGGGAACCGCAAATTTCGAGGTGAAAAACGCCCTGAAAATCCTCCCGCAGCATTCTTATGTTCGACACCTCAGACCAATCCACGGGAACATTCGACAGGGTGACATACAAATTCGGGAGCATAGAAATCGGAACGTCGTCGTACGACGGCGCAACCCCCGGGTCTTATGCATATAATCGGTTGGACATAGGAATGCCGTCGCGCTCCGCGTACGGCGAGTTGACAGTTTCCGGAGACGTGACAATCGGCGGGCATCCCGCAGATTCCGGACAAATGGAAAATTGGCTCTATCTGAGGGTGGACAAGACAACCATCGGGGGCGTGCTGCGAATGCAGTCGGACGGCGACGGATGGTCGAATATACGCAATTATCGGGACGGCGCGGTGATGGAAATCGGCGGTTTACAGACCGAGGGGAAATCCAACATTTCTATTTACAACGAAATAGGATCGGGCGCCTCGTCAACCCTCGTTTTCAAAAACGCCGAGGGAATCGACTATTTCTTCGAGGGAAGCATATCGGACTTCGGGAACCAGTCGTCCGAAATGCAAAGCTCCCAAAAGCTCGACATCGTGATGGACGGCGCGGGAACCCAGCGAATCCACACGTTCAACAGCCAGCAATGGGACGGCTCGGTGCAGTACGCGCGGCAGAGCGGAAGCATCATCGTAAAAAGCGGCAGGCTGTTCTTTTCGAACTCGTCCGTAAAATCCAACCTCCGGCAGGGAACGCTCGCGCTTGACGGCGGAACTTTCGGCGCGGAATCAAAAGGAGGCGTTGCATATTTCAAATCGGCGGAATTCCGGAGCGGCGCCATCGCCGTCGAAAACCACGACTCTCTCGCCGCATTCGCGCCGGACGGCAAAATCGTAATTGCCGAATCGCTGTCAAAGACCGGTTCGGAGAAAATCAAAATCGACTTTTCAAACGCCGCCGGAGAGAGCTTCAACCCCGAAAATTATGAGCTGCCGCTTGCCGAGTACGGAACCCGCTATTCCGAAATCCAGGATTGGGCGGAAATTCTCACCGCCGCGGACCTCACCGGCTTCGACCTCGTAGAGACGGAATCGGAAAACGTGTTCGACGCCGCCCGCGATTTTGCCGGAATAGGCCTCGAAAACGCGATAGCCGTATTCAGATGGGTAAAAGACGAAAACGGATATTCGCTGCAAGCGGCGTTTACCCAAGTGCCCGAACCCGCCGCGGCCGCCGCAATCATAGGATTCCTATCCCTCGCTTCCGCCGCATGGCGCAAGCTCAACGGCAATAAAATGTGAGGGGATGGAAATTTCTTTCCAATCTCCCCCGAAAAAGGCGCCGCCGCAGAAAGCTGCGTAATGGCGCCGATATAAATTGCGATTCGGGTTCGCCCCGCCGCATTGCCAATATCCTCGCGGTCGACCCCCGCAATTTTGCGGCAACCGCCTTCTGCTCCC
>ENA-OUQW01002114-OUQW01002114.1-human-gut-metagenome-genome-assembly--contig:-NODE-2114-length-17657-cov-6.101579_pt1 | contig 17657 bp, 9 predicted proteins | sample MGYA00248464_ERZ548849 | MGnify/ENA primary metagenome ERZ548849 (study PRJEB26491, sample SAMN04978193) | human gut metagenome | host: Homo sapiens | study: EMG produced TPA metagenomics assembly of... | reverse complement strand
CAAAAGTAATAGGATATTTTGAAATATGCAATATCTTTGCAAAAAAAATATCGAAGATGGATAAAATAATTGGGTTGGGCAATGCTTTGGTCGATGCGCTGGCAATCATTGAAGATGATAATATTTTGACGGAGATGCAGCTTCCGAAAGGAAGCATGACGCTGATTGATGAAGATAAGTTCTTGAAAATTAGTGAGTATTTCAGCCGGATGAAGACGCACTTGGCTAACGGAGGTTCTGCCGGAAACGCAATTCGGGCAATGGCATGCCTTGGTGCGGGTACGGGATTCATCGGAAAAGTAAGCAATGACTTTTACGGTAACTTTTTCCGGGATAGCCTGCTGGAACGTGGGACAGAGGCGAATTTATTGCTTTCCACTACCCTTCCGTCCGGTGTAGCCTCTACTTTCATTTCTCCTGATGGGGAGCGTACTTTCGGCACTTATTTGGGGGCGGCTTCTACATTGAAGGCGGAAGATCTTTCGCTGGATATGTTCAAAGGATATGCTTACCTATTTATAGAGGGGTATCTGGTGCAAGACCATGATATGATTCTCCGTGCCATTGAGCTGGCTAAAGAGGCCGGCTTACAAGTATGTTTGGACATGGCGAGCTACAATATAGTAGAAGGAGACCTTGAATTTTTCTCTCTGTTGGTCAACAAATATGTGGATATTGTTTTTGCCAATGAGGAAGAGGCAAAGGCCTTTACGGGTAAGGAACCGGAGGAAGCATTGGACATCATTGCCAAAATGTGTAGCATAGCCATTGTAAAGGTGGGTGCCCGTGGTTCTCTGATTCGCAAAGGTACAGAGATGGTGCAGGTACAAGCGGCTCCGGTAGAGAAAGTGGTGGACACTACAGGAGCTGGCGACTATTTTGCGGCAGGTTTCTTGTATGGACTGACGTGTGGCTACTCGCTGGAGAAATGTGGCAAGATAGGCTCCCTTCTCTCCAAAGATGTGATACAAGTGGTGGGTACGGAGCTTCAGGCAGCACAATGGGAAAAAATCAAGGAAGAAATTTTATTAATTAATGTGCTGATGTGCCAATGTGTTAATTGGCTGCGCAATATTTGTTTCGCTATTACGCTGCAGGTTATTAGCACATTGGCACATTGGCATATTAGCACATTATCATAATTATGAGAAGAATTTTAAAGATACGCTGGATGGTTGCCTTGCTGATTGTAGCGGGAGCCGTTTGTTTTTGGGGGTTTAAGAGTGGTGATAGCCGTAGTTTCCAAATAGCAAAGAATCTGGATATATTCAATTCCATTGTGAAAGAGTTGGATATGTTCTACGTGGATACGATTGATCCGAACAAGACTATCCGTGAAGGCATTGATGCCATGCTCTACTCGCTGGACCCCTACACGGAGTATTATCCGGAAGATGACCAAAGCGAACTGGAGCAGATGCTGAAGAATTCCTATGGTGGTATAGGTTCTGTGATTACTTGGAATCCGAAACTGAAACGTTCCATGATATCTGAGCCATACGAGAATATGCCTGCTGCCGATGTAGGCCTGAAAGCCGGAGATATTTTGATGGAAATTGACGGAAAAGACCTTGCCGGAAAGAACAACCAGGAAGTCAGCGAGATGCTTCGCGGACAAGTGGGTACCAGCTTCAAGCTGAAAGTGCAACGTCCCGGTACAGAGAAACCGTTGGATTTCGACATTGTGCGCCGTTCCATCCAATTGCCGTTCATACCTTATTATACGGTGCTGGATAATAATATAGGTTATATCAATCTCAGCACCTTCTCGGGGAATCCTTCCAAGGAGTTCAAGCAGGCTTTTCTGGACTTGAAGAAGCGGGGGATGACTTCGTTGGTGATTGACTTGCGGAACAATGGGGGTGGCTTGCTGGATGAGTCTATAGAGATAGCCAACTTCTTTCTGCCTCGCGGAAAAACACTTGTGACGACAAAGGGTAAGATTAAGCAAGCCAGCAATACCTACAAGACATTGCGTGAACCGTTGGATTTGGAAATTCCTTTGGCTGTTCTGGTCAATGGCGGAACGGCTTCTTCGTCAGAAATCCTTGCGGGCTCTTTGCAGGACCTTGACCGTGCGGTCATTATCGGTAACCGTACTTTCGGTAAGGGATTGGTGCAGACCACCCGTCCGTTACCATACGGTGGTACCATGAAGCTGACGACTTCCAAATATTATATTCCCAGCGGCCGTTGTGTGCAGGCTATCGACTACAAGCACCGGAATGAGGACGGCAGTGTGGGACGTATTCCGGACAGCCTTACTACCGTGTTCCATACGGCTGCCGGACGTGAAGTGCGTGATGGCGGAGGCGTGACTCCGGACATTGCGGTGAAGCAGGAGAAGCTGCCCAACATTCTGTTCTATCTTGTCAATGACAATCTTATTTTCAATTATGCAACGGACTATTGCCTGAAACATCCTACCATCCCTTCAGCAGAGAAGTTTGAAATTACAGATGCCGATTATGCGGACTTCAAGGCGATGGTGAAGAAGGCGGACTTCAAATACGACCAACAGACAGAGAAGATGCTGAAGAACCTGAAGGAGATGGCCGAATTTGAGGGCTATCTGACTGATGCTTCGAAAGAGTTTGAAGCGCTGGAGAAAAAATTGTCGCATAATCTGGACCGTGACCTTGACCATTTCTCCAAGGACATCAAGGGCATGATTGCGGTAGAAATCATCAAGCGTTATTATTTCCAGCGTGGAAGCATTATCCAGCAGTTGAAAGATGATGATGACTTGAAAGAGGCTGTAAAGATACTGACTGCTCCGGCAAAATACAAGGAAATGTTGAGTGCTCCGACAGTGACGTCAATGTCTCTGCAACAAAGAAAGGAGGCAGCCCCGGTTTTTCTGAGTACCGCTACGAGAGCAAATGAGCATGTTTATGATGAAATAGTATAAGGGCATTCTTAAGAGGGTTCTTTTATTTGCTCCTTAATTTATACCGGATAGTCTCTGTATAAGCCTTTTATGCACGGCTATCCGGTTAAGTTGTTTGTAGGGTATTAACTTGTTTTATATTTTTGCAGGTGATAATGAAAATATTGACAAGGTTATGAAACGATTGAATTCTCTGAAAGTATGGCTGTCTGTGGTATTGTTGCTTTGCTTCTCTCTTTCCGGACAAGCCCAGTTCCTGCGCACTTCCTACTTTATGGAAGGAAGTAACCAGCGTATGCAGCTCAATCCGGCCTTGATGCCGGGACGCGGTTATCTGAATATTCCCGTGATAGGTTCGTTGAATGCTACCGTCAACTCCAGTTCCCTGGGGTATAGGGATATTATGGACATTATTGAGAACAGTGATGACAGCGACTATTTCATGAGCAATGACTTTATGAACCGACTGGATGCTACCAATAACTTGAATGTGAATTTGAGTACCGACATTCTGTCTGCCGGGTGGTATAAAGGAAAGAACTTCTGGTCAGTCAATGTGGGGTTGCGTAATGATATCGGTGCCGCCATACCGAAAACCATGTTCCAGTTTATGAATAACATGAGCAGCCGGGAGTTTGGTGACAATATTTCTGACTATTTGGGTATTAACGAAACCATTAATGGACAGAAGCTTGAGATAAATTCCTATGCGGAAGTCGGCCTTGGCTTTGCAAGGAATATCACAGACCGACTGGCTGTAGGTGGTAAGGTGAAGATGCTGCTGGGTATCGGTAACTTAAAGCTGAACATCAACCAGATTCATGTGGAAACTCCTTCTGTCGGCTCTTCAGGAGTGACGAGTAAAGCTTCCATTCAAGTGGATGCAACTTTGGAGAACTCGTCAAAGCTGTTGGAGCTTCCCGAGAATGAGAGTGGCGATTATATCGATGAAATCGATTTTGGCAGTTTCGGTTTTGCCGGATATGGTGGGGCTATTGATTTGGGAGTATCTTACAAGTTACTGGATAAATTGACACTTTCTGCTTCAGTTCTTGATTTGGGTTTTATCAAATGGTCTAAATCGAATACCAGTATAGCGCGAGCCAATGCAGAGCAGACTTATGATCTTCTTGACCCGGCCTCGCAGCAGGAGTTCATGAATATTGTGAACAGCGGCGAGATTCTTAACTATGACATGTTGAAGCTCAAGACGGAGGAGGCTTCTGAGAAGAGCCGTACCCGTGGATTGACTTCTACAATGGTTCTTGGCGCTGAATATGCCTTATTGAATGATTGGCTGGTAGTGGGTGCCTTGTATACCGGTCGTTTTGCCAAACCGAAAACTTTGAATGAGTTGACTTTCTCTGCCTGCATCCGTCCGACGAATGCTTTCAATGTAGCTGCCAGCTATTCCGTACTTCAAGGAGCTGGTAAAACCTTCGGTCTGGCATTGAAGCTGGGTTCCTTCTTTGCAGGAACAGATTATATGTTCTTTGGCAAGAATACGAAGAATGTCAATGCTTACTTGGGGGTTTCTATTCCTTTGGGAAAACAGAAAACGGCTGAAAATTAATAAAGTGAGTTATCAGTTGTCGCGGGTTATCTTTCTATAAAAGAGGATAATCTGCGATTTTGTTTTTACGAAAACGCAAAAAGCTTTATCTTTGCTGGTAAATACCTATAAACAGTACTCATGAGAATTGCAATAACGTTTTTCTTGTCTTTGGTTTTCAGTAGTTTGCTGCAAGCTTCACCCATACCTTTTTCTCCTATAGTGAGGAGCTATTCGGTGTCGGATTATAATGCCGGTATTCAGAATTGGGCCATTGCTCAAGACGAAAGAGGAGTGATGTATTTCGGTAATAACAGTGGGCTGTTGGAATTTGATGGAAGTGCTTGGCGGCTGTATGAATTACCGACAAAAGGAATTGTGCGTGCTATATATATCAGTGAAGATGGAAGAATTTATGTAGGCTCTTACGAAGAATTCGGTTATTTTGTTCATACTCCTTATAATACCCTTGAATATCACTCGCTAAAAGATGAGGTGAAGGACTTTACTTTTCATAACGACGAAATCTGGAACATTGTTTGCGTTCAAGGGGAAATTGTATTTCAATCGTTTGGTTCTCTCTTTTTTTATAATGGAAATTCGGTAGAAGGTATTCGAATGAAGAACCTTCCACTGAATTTGTTCCAGGTTGGAAATACTTTTTATTCTCAAAGAATAAACGGTGGACTTTATGTCTTTGCCGGTAGGGAAATGAAAGAACTTATTCCCAGAAAAGCATTTGGAGATAGTGATGTCCTGGCCGGGCTCCCTTATGATGATGCGGTTTTAATGTTTACCCGTAATCAGGGAGGTTTCCTGTATCGAGATGGGAGGGTAGAAAAATGGGAAACTGAATGTGATGATATATTCAAGAAGCATACCATTAATCGTGCGGTGATGACCAAAGATAGTTGCTACGTTGTTGGCACAATATCCGATGGCATATATGCGTTGGATAAAAAGGGAAAGCTGATTTGGAAGGTCAATACGGATAATAAACTACAGAACAATACTGTTTTGAGATTGTATTGTGATGATGACAACAATATATGGACAGCTTTGGATGAAGGTATTGCCTATATACACAACAATTCTTTAATCTATTATTATGAACCTCCATTTCGTAAAATAGGCATGGTATATGATGTTTTGGTAAGGGAAAATGAAGCTTATATTGCTTCTAATCAAGGACTTTATTGGCTTAGGGATGGAAAGACTGAATTAGTTCCGGGTTTGGAAGAACAAGCGTGGTTCGTCGATGAATGGGGAAAACAGATTTTCTGCGGGCACAACAAGGGAACTTTCCTTATATCAGGACTGAAATCAAAGCTGGCATCTGATGTAAAAGGAGGGATGTGTATGGAAAAAATTGAATTGAAGGAACAATCTTTTTTGTTGGAGGGAGCTTATGCGCTTCTGAATTTATATACGGAGACTGCTTCGGGAGAGTATTGCTTTACTCGGTCCTTACGTGGGTTCAGTCACATGATTCGTCATATAGAAGTGGACCATCAAGGGAATATTTGGGCGAAACATTTAAGGAATGGTTTGTATCGCTTTCGGATTGATTCGGATATGAAGCAGGTAAAGGATGTGCGGAAGTATGAGAGTTTGGGAGAAGTGAAAGGTGGGAGTTTTACTTTGTTCAAAATCAATGGTCGGGTAGTTTTTTCTAATGGGGAATATTTCTATACTTACGAAGATATGACTGATTCGATTGTTCCCTATGAAACAATGAATGAACAATTGATGGAATTGAAGGGAATCAAGACTGTGAGTCATGCGAACGGAGATTACTATTGGTTTGTGGGCGACAGGACTGTGTATTTGGTGAAGTGTGCGATAAATACTTTCAATATCGAACTTCGGATTCCATATTCTTTGTTTGACGGTCTGGCTGTGGAAGAACGAGGAAGCGTGGTTTATGACAAGAGAAATAATCATTCCTATCTTTGCTTGAATAATGCTATTGCCCGTATTGAAACAGATAGTTCCTCGTTATATAAATCTCAGACTAGGCGTTCTTTATGGATTTCAGAGATGCAGGTTACTGAGGAATTCAGTGATAAACGGAAAACATTGGTCGTGCAGTCGGGAGTCAAGGTCGAACATGAGTTTAATACAGTGAGTTTTACATTGTGCTATCCGGTTTATAACGATTATACTTATAAAGTAAGATACCGGTTGGAAGGGTATTCTGATCAGTGGATACCCGATGGACGCAATTTGCAGAAAAAGTATGCCCGTCTTCCTTATGGAAGTTATGTTTTTCGGGCGGAGATATATGATACTGGTAGAGTTTTGGCATCGGTAGAGTTTCCCTTTGAGATTTTGTCTCCGTGGTATTTGTCTTATTGGGCTGTGGGAAGCTACATTCTGATAGGGTTGTGCCTGCTGGCCTTGCTGCAATATATTGTTTATCGTTTTGTGAAGAAAAAGAAGGATCGTGTGATTGAGCAGCAGCGTGTAGCCCATCAGGCAGAGCTTGAACGGCAAGAGAAGAAGATTATCGAGTTGGAAAAGGAACAGCTTGAGGCCGATTTGCGTTTTAAAAGCAAAGAATTGTCCAGCGTGGTAATGATGAATATCGCTCATCAGGAGTTTTTGAATTCATTGAAAGAGGAGATACAGAAGCAAAAGTTGTCGGGACAGCATAGTCGTAAGAATTTGGATAAGCTTCTCGCTTTGGTTAACAATAATATAGTGTCTGATGAAGAGAGCTGGATAATGTTTCAAGCTAATTTTGACCGTATACATGAAAATTTCTTCCGGAATCTGAAACTTCAATATACTGATTTGACTTCAGGAGATTTACGCTTTTGTGCATTGCTCCGCTTGAATATGCCGACAAAGGAGATAGCGAAGTTGCTCAACATTTCTACACGTGGGGTTGATGCTGCGAGATACCGGTTACGTAAGAAATTCAATTTGCTTCCGGAAGAAAGTTTGACTGATTTCCTTATAAATTTTAAATGACTGTTTTACAGTAAAATATTAATGGAGGAAGTACTAATATTGTACTTCCTCTTTTGTTTTTTAGTGATGGGTGTACTTTTGTTGTAGTGCGGGATGTGGAGGTTGTCGCATGCTTTTCTTTTATTTGCAGCAAAATAATATTTCTATAAATTAAAAGCATGAAAGACATGAAGCATTTACTTTTCAAGTTACAATCATTTTTAGTCTTGTTGGTGTTTACTGCCGCTAGTGCGTATGCGCAGAAATCTCCGGTCGATATGAATCGTTTCATCGACGATTTAATGAAGAAGATGACCCTGGAAGAGAAAATAGGTCAGTTGAATCTGCCGGTTACCGGTGAGATTACGACCGGTCAGGCTAAAAGTAGTAATGTGGCCAAACGTATTCGTGCCGGTGAAGTGGGCGGGCTTTTCAATCTGAAAGGCGTGGAACGTATCCGCGATGTACAGAAGCAGGCGGTTGAAGAAAGTCGTTTGGGTATTCCTCTCTTATTTGGTATGGATGTTATTCATGGATATGAAACGGTGTTTCCCATTCCTTTGGGATTGTCGTGTACATGGGATATGAAGGCGGTTGAAGAATCGGCACGTATTGCAGCCATTGAGTCCAGCGCCGACGGTATTTGCTGGACATTCAGTCCGATGGTGGATATTTGCCGTGATGCCCGTTGGGGGCGTGTGTCCGAGGGCAACGGTGAAGACCCGTTTCTGGGAGCAGCCATTGCGCAGGCCATGGTACGTGGTTATCAGGGAAAGGATATGAGCCGTAATGATGAAATCATGGCTTGTGTAAAGCATTTTGCCTTGTATGGTGCCGGTGAGGCAGGACGTGACTATAATACAGTAGATATGAGTCATCAGCGCATGTTCAATGAATACATGTTGCCCTATCAGGCGGCGGTTGATGCCGGTGTGGGCAGTGCGATGGCCTCTTTCAATGAGGTCGATGGCATTCCTGCCACTGGAAACAAGTGGTTGATGACGGATATACTGCGTAAGCAGTGGGGATTTGACGGCTTTGTGGTGACAGACTATACTGGAATTGCTGAGATGACCGACCACGGTATGGGCGATACGCAGACTGTTGCCGCCTTGGCACTGAATGCAGGTGTGGATATGGATATGGTGAGCGATGCATTTGTAGGTACGCTCAAGAAGTCATTGACAGAAGGAAAAGTGACAGAAGAAGCAATTAATGCGGCTTGTCGCCGTATTTTGGAAGCTAAGTACAAGTTGGGCTTGTTCGATAATCCTTATAAATACTGTGATGTGAAGCGTGCCAAGAAGCAAATCTTTACCAAAGAGCATCGTGCTGTTGCGCGTAAGATTGCTTCGGAGAGCTTGGTGTTGTTGAAGAACGAGGGTAATGTGCTTCCGCTGGCCAAAAAAGGCACTATTGCTGTGGTAGGTCCGTTGGCAGACAGCCGCAGTAATATGCCGGGTACTTGGAGTGTGGCTGCTGTATTGAAGAATGCAACTTCTTTGGCTGAAGGTTTGAAGGCGGTAGCAGGCGATAAAGCCGAAATATTGACTGCGAAAGGCTGTAATTTGATGAGTGATGCCGAATATGAGAAACGTGCCACTATGTTCGGACGTTCTTTACACCGTGACAATCGTTCGGACAAGGAGTTGCTGGACGAGGCTCTTGCCGTGGCTGCCAAATCGGATGTTATTGTGGCTGCGCTCGGTGAGTCTTCGGAAATGAGTGGAGAGAGCAGTTGCCGCACGAATCTTGAAATGACCGACACCCAACGCATGCTGTTACAAGAATTATTGAAAACAGGAAAACCAGTGGTACTGGTACTGTTTACCGGTCGTCCGCTGGTACTGAACTGGGAGCAGGCAAACGTGCCGGCCATTCTGAATGTATGGTTTGCGGGCAGTGAGGCAGGTTTTGCCATCGGTGATGTACTGTTTGGTGATGTGAATCCGAGTGGGAAGCTGACTACGACTTTCCCGAAGAGCGTGGGACAGATTCCTTTGTTCTACAACCACAAGAACACGGGCCGCCCTCTTGCCGACGGTGCATGGTTCCAGAAATTCCGCAGCAACTATATAGACATAGACAATGAACCGCTTTATCCTTTTGGTTTCGGCTTGAGCTATACCACATTCTCTTATAGCGACGTGTCTTTGGACAAGACTAGCATGACGGATAAGGGCGAACTGACTGCTACCGTGACTGTGACCAATACGGGCAAGAGAGACGGTGCAGAAGTGGTTCAACTTTATATTCGTGACCTTGTGGGAAGTGTAACCCGTCCGGTGAAAGAGTTGAAAGGCTTTGAGAAGATTTTCCTGAAAGCCGGTGAATCTAAAAAAGTATCTTTCAAGATTACTCCCGAATTGCTGAAGTTCTACAACTACAATCTTGATTTTGTATGCGAGTCCGGTGACTTTGAGGTGATGATTGGCAGAAATAGCCAGGACGTAAAGAAAGCAGCGTTCAAGTTACTCTAACTGATTCTCAAGACGGCAATATGCAGCATTCGAGCCACTGCGTTGAGATGGCATTGTTGCTGCATATTGTCTACATCTTCACTGCAAACGTTTTGCAGTATTTGCTTGGTATATAATCTATCGTATAATGGCAATCGGTTATGGAAATCTTATGGTCGGCTTTGAGGCAGTGAAAGGTATGACGTTCTTGAATATGGGATAAAAAACTTCAGAATAGGATAAAAGCCCCCTTTGCTTTTCTATCTTCTTGCTCTATATATATGAATAGTACCTAAATATTTATTGTACTTTTATATTCCTTATAATCTGTCGTTTATGTTATACAGTAGTAGTAATGATGTACCCCTCCGGTGAACTGTGGTACTCTTGTGGTAGCTTGTTTTTTGACATATATCAACTTCTCCGGTATGTTTGCAAAAGAATTTTAAATCAATACAAAATGAAGAAAAATCTACTAATTACATGTGTGATGTTATTGTTTGCCATTACTTCGATGGCACAGAACAAAATTACGATTTCGGGTGTCGTTACGGACAAGACAGGCGAAACTGTTATCGGTGCTTCTGTTCGTGTGAAAGGGCAGGAGAGTAAAGGTAGTATTACTGATATAAATGGTAAATATCAGATTGTTGATGTGGCATCTAATGCTACCTTGATTTTTAGTTATATAGGTATGCGTGAGCAGGAGATTGCCGTAAATGGGCGTTCAACTATCAATGTGAAGATGGAAGAGGACAGCCAGCTCATTGATGAGGTGGTTGTAGTTGGTTATGGTAGTGCCAAGAAACGCGACTTGACCGGTTCTATCGTTACTGTGAAAGCGGACGAGATTGCCTCTAAGCCTTCTACCAATCCACTGGCATCCATACAGGGTAAGGTTGCCGGTGTACAGGTGGTGAATACGGGTCGTGCAGGACAAGACCCTGAAATCCGTGTTCGCGGTACGAACTCCATTAACGGTTTCAAACCCCTTTATGTGGTAGATGGACTGTTCACGGACAATATCAATTATCTGAACACTGCGGATATTGAATCTATGGAAATCTTGAAAGACCCTTCTTCTTTGGCTATTTTCGGTGTGCGTGGTGCCAATGGTGTAATCATCATTACTACTAAAAGGGCAAAAATAGGGAAGACGATGGTCAACATCAACTCTTCAGTGGGTTGGAAGGTTATTTATGACCGTGTAGGTGTGACGAATGCCGAAGAGTTTAAGATGCTGTACAACGAGCAGTTGATATCTCAAGGAAGCGACCCTTATGATTATACTCAATGGACTGGTAATACTGATTGGCAGAATGAGATATTCCAGACAGGTTTTCTGACCAATAACAATGTGAGCATTACGGGTGCAACGGATAAGAGTAAGTTTTATTTGGGTTTGGGTTACGTCATGGAAGAAGGTTCCATTAAAACGGAAAAGCTCAATAAGTTTACCGTAAACTTGAACAGTGAATATAGCGTAACCGATTTCCTGCGTTTTGGTTTCCAGCTTAATGGAGTTCGTGCCAAGTATCCTGATGCAAAGGGTGTGGATGGTGCTTTGAAGGCTGCTCCTATTGCTCCTACTCATGACCTTGAATCGGGACTGATACATACGCTGCCCGACTTCCAGCGTGCACAAGTGTGGAATCCTCTTATTGAAACAGAGCTGCGCGGTGCTCACAACAAGTCTGAAAACTATCGCGTGGCAGGTAATGTGTTCGGAGAGATAGATATTCTGAAGAACCTTACGTTCAAAGCAACTTTCTCTATGGACTATGCTTCCAGTCAGGGACGTTCATATTCTCCGCTGATTTATGTTTATAATCCCGATGTGGAGGGGGGGAAAGAACGGTTGACTGAAAGAGAAAGTGTGAACCAAAGCAAGTCTACCTCTCTTGCTGCACAGTCTGACTATGTGTTGACTTATCTCGGACAGTTTGGCAATCATGGATTGACATTGACTGCCGGTCTTACAACCAATTACAATGAGTCTTCCAGTTTGAGTGGTGGACGCAGCCAGCTTGCGGGCTACGGCATTTTGGTGGGCGACGACCCGGACAGATGGTGGCTCTCTACCATCGACGATGTATCTACGGCAACTAATGGCGGTTCTCAGAGTGACAGATTTACCATGTCTTATTTGTTCAGAGCATTGTATAACTACAAGAATCGTTATTTACTTAATGCTTCTTTCCGTAGGGACGGTTCATCTGTTTTCTATAAGACAGGTAATACTTGGGACAACTTTTACTCTTTCGGTGCCGGTTGGGTAATGACCGAAGAGAAGTTTATGCAGAACCAGAATGTAATTAACTTCTTGAAGTTGAAAGGCTCTTGGGGTGTGTTGGGTAGCCAGAATACTGGTTCCAGTTATCCGGCATATGCCACCATTGTTAGTTCGGGTTCAGCTGTGTTCGGTGACAATATCATTGCGGGTAAAGGCCCCAACAAACTGATTTCACCTACTTTGGGATGGGAACGTAATTATTCATGGGAAGTAGGTTTTGACATGCATATGTTCAATGATCGTTTGCAGCTTTCTCCGGTTTATTATAACAAAACAACAAAAGATATGTTGACTTCCATTCCGGGTATTGCAGGTACTGTTCCCGGATTACAGAATGTGGGTGAGATTCGCAATCGCGGTTTTGAACTTAGTGCTTCTTGGAACGACAAGATTGGGGAAGATTGGAGATATGGATTAGGTGCTAATTTGAGCACTATTGATAACAAGGTGCTTTCACTGGTAAACAAAGACTATAATATTATCAGTGGTCCCTCACGTGTTTCCGAAGGTTATCCGATTGGCTATTTCTATGGTTACAAGGTTGAGGGTGTATATCAGAACGAAGACGACATCCGTTTCTCTCCGATTAACTCGGTTGGCTCGGTAACACCGGGTGACTTGAAATTTGCTGATGTTGACGGTAATGGCAAAATTACTGATAATGACCGTACAATGATAGGTAATCCAACTCCTGATTTTACTTACGGTTTTAATGTTAATTTGGGATGGAAGAATCTGGACCTGACTGTTGACATGATGGGTGTTTATGGAAATGAAATTTACCGTAATTGGGGAAGCAGTAGCTATGCACAACTGAATTATCGCACAGAGCAATTGAATCGTTGGCATGGAGAGGGCACTTCCAATTGGGAGCCCTTGCTCGACCCTTCACACAAAATAAATCAGGAGGCTTCCACGTATTTCATCGAAGATGGCAGTTTCTTCAGAATCCGTAATATCGAATTGGGGTATAACTTTGACAAACGACTGTTGAATCGTATCAAGGTACAGTCACTGCGTCTTTATACCAATGTGCAGAATCCCAAGACCTGGAGCCGTAATGGAGGATATACTCCGGAAGTGGGCGGAAGTGCTATTTCGTTTGGTATTGATGGTGGAGGCTATCCTATGCCTACAGTTTATACGATTGGTTTTAATTTGACTTTCTAAAATTATATAGAGACAGACTATGAAGAAGATATTTTATTATATAGCATTTTTAGCAGTAAGCTTTGCACTAACTTCGTGTGAGGATATGTTTGATAGAAAACCGCTTGGACAACAGACAGAGGATGATTTGACTGGTGGTACTTATGAAACACAGGTTTTTAATATGTATGCCAAGTTGCGCGGTTTTCATTTGACAAGCGGCAATACTGCATTGGCAATCCACGGTATGCGTTCTGAGGACGCAGAGAAAGGAAGTACATTGTCCGATGGAGCTGCTACCGGCAAGATGTTCGATGACTTTGAATATTTGGCAAGTAATGGGATGATTAAGAGTTATTGGAATGATAACTATTCATTGATACATAAGGTAAATGATTTGCTTGATGAGATGAGCCAAAATCCGTCATTGACAGAAGGTGACCTCGTCAATAAGGGGGAAGCTTTGTTTGTACGTGCTTTCTGTTATTTCAACCTTGTACGCGCTTTTGGTGAAGTGCCTTTGATTGACTTTAAAGTTTATGATGCAGCTGAGGCAAATGTTCCAAAGTCTTCTGTGGCAAAGATATATGAATTAATAGATTCTGACCTTACGGAAGCCGAAAACAGTCTGCCCAGAACGTGGGAGCAACTTTATGTAGGTCGTCTCACTTGGGGAGCTGCTCGTTCTCTTCATGCACGCACATACATGATGCGTAATGACTGGGGGAATATGAAGGCTGCCGCTGAAGAAGTGATTAACTCCGGTTTATATAATCTGAAAACACCTTATGAAGACATATTCCGAGAAAAAGGTGAAAACTGTAGTGAATCTGTTTTTGAATTGCAATGTACGGCAACAGAATCACAACCAGGTTCTAATGACATAGGAAGCCAGTTTGCTTCCGTTCAGGGTGTACGTGGTGCAGGCGAGTGGAATCTCGGTTGGGGGCAACACACCGCTACTCAAGAATTGGCAGATGCTTTTGAAGAGGGAGATCCGAGAAAAGACGAAACTTTGCTTTATTTTATACGCAACGGCAAGGACGATCCAGAGTCCATACCTGCTAACAAGCCTTATGGTGAGAAACCTATTTCGAATGCTGATGTTATAGCTAAATACTTTAACAAGAAGGCATATACGGACCCGGCGATGCGTTTGAAATTCACAAAGGGAGGATATTGGGTAAATATTCGTCTGATACGTTATGCTGATGTGGTATTAATGGCTTCCGAAGCTGCTTGTGAATTGGGTGATTTATCTTCTGCCCGTAACTATTTGGAGATGGTGCGCGCTCGTGCTCGTGGCAATAATATCGGAATTCTACCGGAAGTGACGACCAACAACCAGAATGAACTGCGTGAGGCCATTCGTCATGAAAGACGTGTTGAGTTAGGTATGGAGTTCGACCGTTTCTACGACTTGGTTCGTTGGGGTATTGCTAAAGAGGTACTTCATGCGGTAGGCAAGACCGGTTATCAAGACAGACATGCTTTGTTGCCCATTCCGCAAGACGAAATTGACAAGTCGAATGGTGTATTGGTTCAAAATCCCAATTATTAATCTATAAATGTACTAACTACTTATGAAAAAATATATAGTATCTGTGGCTTCTTGCCTGTTTGCATTGTGTATGCAGTCTTGTTTTCAGGATATGGATCATCCTGCTTTCGACTACCCTGAGAGTACAGGTGAAGTACCTACTACCCCTTTGAAGATGTATCTTCCTTTTGATGAAGAGGACATTCGGGATAAAGGTGAATGGGGATTTTTGGTAGCAGATAACGGTAATGCCAAGTTTGCGGAAGACGGAATCGCTGGCATGGCCTATCAAGGTGCTGAGAATGCTTACATTTTGGCCAAGACTCCTTCTATATTGGAAAATAACATGCCCACTATCGGTGATTTGACTGTAGCTTTCTGGATGAGAACCACTAAGAATACTTCTGCGCAAGGTTTGTTCTCTATCCCTAACTCTATTAAATTCTGGGGCAACTTCGACATCTTCTTGGAGAATAATAATAGCGAGACTCAGGCATTTTTCAAGGTTCATATCTTCAATCAGACAGCAAAAGAGAATGATGAAAGATGGGTTGAGGCAAAAATAGATGATATTTTTGGTAGCGAATGGGTGCATCTGGCTTTTGTGTATGATGGCAATACTTCTACCATTACTGTTTATCGTAATGGTGAGGGTGTCTTTACCAAAGAATTGCCAGATTGTGGGAAATTGAAGTTTAATAATGTAGGCGCTTCTTTGGCTGTTGGTGCATTTCAGTTCAGCACTACTCCGAGTCTTACTTCGGGTGCAGGAGCACAAACCTGGGCAAAGAACTTTCCCGGTCAGCTTGATCAGTTCCGCTTATATGACAAGGTGTTGACGGCAACCGAAATTCAGAGTATTTACTCTGGAAAAGAATGAAGCTACACTTTAATCTGATGATAGGATGAAAGTATTATATTTCATAGTATGTCTTTTGTTGGTTGCGTGCAGTGGTGATAATCAACCTGAAGTGAATCAGCCTTTCGAGTTGAAGAATATCATTGTGGGTGACCAACAAAACCAACAGACATTTGAGAATGTTGCTCCCAATGTAGCCATTGTTTTGGAGTTCTCGGATGCTGTAGATGAGGCTTCAGCCCGTAACAATATTGCTTTGAAACATGAGGAGCTTCCTGTAAGCTGCGATTATGAGTTCCTGCAAGAGAAAAAAGTATCGGTGACTCCTAAGGGAGGCTTTAAAGTCTTGTCATCGTATAAATTGATTGTCAATCCGGGGGTGAAATCCACTTCCGGGACACTGCTTTCCAATGGCAAGGTTTGTATGATTAAGACAGGAATGGATGATACAGACAAGTTTGAGCGTATCCCTGATGAGGACTTGTTGACATTGGTACAGAAGCAGACCTTTAAGTACTTCTGGGACTTTGGGCATGAATATTCCGGAATGGCGCGCGAACGTACTACTTCGGGCGATGTCGTTACTACCGGTGGTACCGGCTTTGGCGTGATGGCCATGCTGGTAGCTGCTGAACGGGGCTTTATTACCCGTCAGCAAGCTGTTGAACGAGTGCAGAAGATAGTTACTTTTCTTGATAAGGAATGTACGGCTTATCATGGTGCTTATGCACATTGGATAAATGGCGCAACGGGAGCAACCAAACCTTTCAGTGAGAAAGACAACGGTGCCGATTTGGTTGAGACATCCTTGTTATTTCAAGGTTTGCTTGCCGCTCGAGCCTATTTCAAGGAAAATACGGAAGTAGAAAGCAGGTTGCGTGCCGACATAACCCGTCTTTGGGAAGCTATTGACTGGACTTGGTTCCGGAAAAATGGTGAAGATGTACTATATTGGCATTGGAGTCCCGATTACGGTTTTGAGAAGAACCTGGCAATAAGAGGATGGAATGAGTGTCTGATTACTTATATACTTGCTGCTTCGTCTCCAACACATGCTATCGATAAAGTTGTATATGAAGCGGGCTGGGCTAAAAATGGAGGAATCAGGAATGGAAAATCTTATTATGGCATCACTCTTCCTTTAGGTTCGGATAAAGGGGGACCGCTGTTCTTATCTCAATATTCTTTTCTAGGCATTAACCCACAAGGACTGGAAGACCAATATGCCGATTACTGGATGCAAAATCGCAATCATACGTTGATTAATTACAATTATTGTAAGGAAAATCCTAAAGGATATACGGGTTATAGCGCTTCTTGTTGGGGGTTGACGGCAAGTGACGGCGATACGGGATATTCAGCTCATTCACCTACTAATGATAAAGGGGTCATTGCTCCAACAGCTGCTTTGTCTGCATTTCCTTATACTCCGGAGGAGTCAATGGAAGCGCTGCATTTCTTCTATTATAAGATAGGAGACAAACTTTGGAAAGATTATGGTTTTATAGATGCCTTTAATTTGACGGCAGATTGGTACGATACTCAGTACATAGCCATTGACCAAGGGCCGATAATCTGTATGATAGAGAATTATAGAACAAGTCTCCTTTGGAATTTATTTATGTCTATACCGGAAATCCAACAAGGACTGAAGAAGCTTGGCTTTCAGAGTCCGTGCTTAAACTAAAAGAATGATTATGATGAGAATATTAATATATTTGATACTTTTGCTATACCCTTTTAATTTGATTTCGGGACAGAAAAAGCAGAAGCGGCTTTCTGACGACGAACTTATGACCCTCGTTCAGAAGCAAACTTTCCGTTACTTTTGGGATTTTGCCCATCCTGAATCCGGATTGGCGCATGAACGGAGTAACGGTGGTGCCGAGACAGCTACCATTGGTGGGTCGGGATTCGGAGTGATGGCTATCATTGTCGGCATAGAACGCGGGTTTATCAC
>ENA-OUQW01002110-OUQW01002110.1-human-gut-metagenome-genome-assembly--contig:-NODE-2110-length-17670-cov-18.661368_pt1 | contig 17670 bp, 15 predicted proteins | sample MGYA00248464_ERZ548849 | MGnify/ENA primary metagenome ERZ548849 (study PRJEB26491, sample SAMN04978193) | human gut metagenome | host: Homo sapiens | study: EMG produced TPA metagenomics assembly of... | reverse complement strand
ATGGCGGAAAAGACATCGCCAGACGCGCCGCCGAATTGTGCGGTGGTGCCTTAATAACCCCATCGAGCGACCTCCTGCTTGGTGATTGACAAGCACGTCACTCAGTTTGGATCTGACCCATCCCCGGCTTGCCTATATGGTTTGCCGGGGACTTTTCATGGCCTTTCTCATTATGTATTATCACTCACGCCTGATCAGGCGGGTCAGGGCTTGTGTATACATGAATTCCCACGATAGGCGTGGGGTTCGGAGAAGCTTATACAGGTGGTCAGTTCAGCGGGCTTCATACACGCCCCTGGATGAGGAGATGAGCAGGCTGCTGGGTGTGAGGCACTGCGCGGAGATCGTGATAAAGGGCGAGCGGAAGCGGACCAACGAGCAGCAGCTCATGCCATAAAGAGAGCGCATATGGCTTGGCAGGGTTTCCATTCCGTGTGTCGAATTCGGACACCAACGGCGGAAGCCTTGCCAGGCTTTATTTTCGCTTATGCGCGGGCTTGGGGAACAAATGGCCATGACGGATCGTCCTACTAAATGGAAGTTTTCTTCCAGCAGACAGTTGCTTTTTGGCTTTTGGGGACATATTATAGGGTGAGAGGACTTGAACGGGAATGAAGCGGTTGATGCAGGTTTGGGTGATGATTCTCTGCCTGGTGCTGTTTGTCTTCACATCGGTTTATGCCGAGACGATCACCGCCCTGGCCTCCCCCGTCAACCCGGAGCACCTGGAGAATACCGCCAGTTATGCCCGGATTCTGGGTTACGATGAAGCGCGGAACACCCTGACGGTGGAGCTGATCGTGCCGGAGGTGTTTGCGGAGGAGGATGTGCTGGCGCTGGAGGTGGGAGACAGCATCTTCACCGGCGGGCAGGAGGTCCTGATCCGGAGCATCGACCGGTATGAGGATGACGGATACCTGGTCATCAACGCGGGGGCGTATGAGCACGCCCCGGGCTCCGTCTATCTGCACATGGATGAGTGGGGCAACTATATGCCAGACCGCTACGGGCATCCGACCTACAACTCGCTCGCCGTCCTTGAATGCCCGGTCACGGACAGTCTGCTGTTCCTGGACTATACAAGCGCCGAGACCGGCGACGCACTGGAGCTGCCCATCGTGCGCACGGCAGCCGAGCTCACGGCGGCCGTCCGTGACGGTGAGACAGCGCTTGGCATCGACAACGTCTATGTGGTCTTTGACGAAGACGGGCAACTGGCCACGGTGCAGCGGTTCTTTGTGTCGTGGCAGTGACGAGATCCTGTGAACAGAGGGAGGAGCCATATGAGAGCCCAAATCAAAGAGCATACGATCCTGTACGCTATCACCGCTGCCATTCCCATCGCCAATGCGGTAATTCTGCTCCTGTGCCTGAATCATTACAAGCCCCATCAGGAGATCGAATTCTACAGCGTCGCGGCCTCCGCGATCGGCATGGCGGCGGGGGCTATCGTCGCAATGATCGGCTTGCTTCGCCGTGCGGGGAAAGCCCATCTGGCGCTGAGCGTCCTCTCCGTTGCGGTGTGCGCGGCTGTTTTCCTGATCGCCCGGTCGATCCCGCTGTGCCCCATGTGCGAAGGCTTGAAGCCGGAGGACCTTGGGCTGCTGGCGCATTGGATACCGTGCGGGCCGTGAGAGAAAAACCATTTTCAGGGGGGCTATGATCTATGAAAACAAAACGCAGTATCGCCGCCATCGGCATTCCCATCCTTCTGATGCTTGCTGTATGGGAAGCCTTCCGAATCTGGCAGGCAAAAGGCTCATCGGACATCGCGGTGACCGCAACCGTTCTGTCTGAGGACGAATCCGGTCAGACAGAGCGGCAGCGGATCCAGCCGAAAGCAGCGGCGGAAGTCCTGCTGGGAAACAGTGGCCAGGCTCGTCAGGCCGTGTTCGACAATGGCATCCTGCACACAGGATTCGAACATGGTCCCGTCGAAATCAAAGGTGTGATTCCTGCTGACAGCATACGCAATGCCTGCTCACAGTCAGCCGTCACCGGAGACTGGCCTTTCTCCATCGTGTTTTACAATACGAGTTCCGGCAGGGTGTTCCACATCTATCTTGATGTCGAATACAATACTATTGAGGGTACGGCAAAAGCAGATCTCTATATCTTTGAGGATCCATATGCCGCGCCTGTTGTTGCGCATTGGGAGGGGCAACCCGGTGAACTCATTGCTGTGTCGCCGGACGGGATGGAAATATAGGTCTCACCATGAGTCGATTCCGGTCAGGAAGGCATGATCTGAGATGAAGTACATGACGCCCCAATGGTACATGATGTGTCAGGGCTTGCATCCGAGCGCAGAAAATGAACACTCCATACGCGAGGCGATGGAGGCTTATCGCAGGGAATACGTCAAGAACTTCGGAAGAAAAGAGCCGGACTTCGGCAATGCCCATCTGCATGACAGCATCGTCCTCTCCCAACGGCAGGAGGGCGGTGATCTGGTGATGGAGCTGGAGCCTGACATGACAGATATTACCCGGCTGGTGTTCAAGGACTGCCAGGTTCAGCACCCGGACGCTTTCATCGGCAGAAAGAAACCGGGAAGCGCCGCCAAAAGAGCGGCAATTCTCAGAGAATCAGAGCCGCTGAAGGACGCCTGGTGGCTGTATGACGAGATCTACCCCACAGACGGTGGATACGAGATACACATATTGCTTGACAAGGGCAGCTTCCGCCTGAGTGAATTCACCATACAGGCAAGCGAAATTGAACTGTACAGGGATGAAAGCGTATGGAAAAAGGATTTCTTTTCGTCCACGGCATCCAAGGCAGCCCGGCCCAGTTCATCTTCCTGACCGAGCGCCTGCCGGAGGACATCCGCGTCCGCAATCTCCTGCTACCCGGCCACGGCGCGGTATGTCCGGAACAGTCTCTGGGCCTCCCGCCCGGAGCGTGAAACTGACGATGCCGTTGTCCGCGCGGTCCGGGAGGCCAACAGCGTCACCGCGGTGCAGGCGGTGTCGTATCTGACCTGTGTGCTTCCCTATCTGGAACTGTTGCGACTCATAAATGAGCCTAACAAAATCGCTTAAAATGGCTTTACCAGAAGCGAGTGGGAATAATGAAAAAGTGGATGTGAAGGGCTGCAAAGCCTTGAAAACACGCGCTTTTTCAAAACAGGATTGCCTGCTTGGTAGCAAGATGATAGCAACCGCGGCGTTTGTGCTATTCTGATGTGTCGGATGGCGCGAATGGCTTGCGGGTGCTGGAATATAACTTTATAGGATGCAAAAGGCTCTGCTGACTTCCGTGAAGGAAGAACGGCAGAGCCTTTTGCTATTACTCGGATTGATTTGTGGGGAAATTGGTGAATATATCGGGGGGATATGGTGCCAGTGACCGGTACCTCATTTGTGCGGTGTTGCCTTAAAATTTTACCATGGAGAGTATTGACAAAATGGAAGAACTTATGTACACTAAATATGCAATTTAACTGTTTGAATTTAACAAAAAGATGGAGAGATACTATGAAGAAGTGGTACGCGAAGTCGAAGCGTCCCGGACGCAAGCAGGTGGAGGTGAAGGAGCATCTTTGCGCGGTGGGAGAATTGAGCAAAGAGTATGGAAGACAACTGGGCATGGAAAAAGAAGCGGAAATGGCCGGAACGGTTCATGATGCTGGCAAGCTCACAGATAAATTCCAAGATATCTTGGAAGGAAACGCATCCAGAGTAGACCATGCAAGGGTGAGCGCTGCGTTTTTGTGGTGGCTGCTTATCAAAACGAGTAAATACGCAGGGAAAGAAACGAAAGAGTGCATAAGTGAAAAAATTGCAAGTACAAATTATGCACCCATTTTGGAAGCCATCAATGCGCATCATGGGACGCTGCTCTGCTACAATCAGCTGAAGTATTCGCTACTTGAATGCATGACAACGCAAAAGTGGTTGGAAGGTAACGAGGGAAAGGAGGTCGCGTTGACAGGAGAAGAAAATTACAAGGCGCTAAGAGATATATTTCGTGAGGAACTTCCGGACTGGAAACGAATTAGAATCAAGAATATGACGCTTGGGGAAGAAGAACGGATGCTTTGGTCGCGAATGCTGCTTTCTTGCTTGGTGGATGCAGATTACACCGCATCAGCGGAAGAAGATGGAGAAATCATCCCGGAACCGCCGAAATGTGATGCGGAAAACTGGCTGGAGCGCTTAAATGCGCATCGGGCGGAACTGGCAAGAAACTCAACGGCTGATAAAAAACTCAATGCACTGCGGAATGAGTTGTTTGAAACGTGCGGCAGGGCGGGGGATCATGCGCCGGGGATTTACACCCTGACAGCGCCTACTGGCACAGGAAAAACGCTGGCCTTACTGCATTTTGCGCTGCGCCAATGCCGCAAGAACGGTCAGCAGCGAATCATCATTGTGCTGCCGTTTATTACGCTGACGGAACAGAATGCAATTGAATATCGGAAAATCCTTGGGAATGACGTTTTGCTGGAAGATCATAGCCAACGGCAGCTGACAGAAGAACAGCGAAAGTTTGCACAGCGCTGGGATATGCCAGTCATTGTGACCACATCCGTGCGATTTTTCGAGGGGCTGTTTGCGGCAAAAGCCCCGAATCTTCGGAAACTGCATCGGTTGGCGAATTCTGTAATCATTTTCGATGAAGCGCAGAGCTTGTCTGCAGAATTGTTTCCTGCGACGCTCAAAACCATTCAGGCGCTTTGCAATCTGCCGAAGAAAAATGTGACGATGCTCTTTTCTACGGCGACACAGCCGGACTATCAATCAATCCCTAATCTTACTTGGCATGCTACGGAGATTTGTCCGAACCATGCCGATATGTATCAGCAACTTCGCCGCGTTCAGGTGACATGGCGAGTTTTGCCGAATGAGAGAATCTCGTGGGAAGAAATTGCGCAGAAAATGGCGGCGCAGCGGAGTATCTGCACCATTGTGAACATGAAAAAGCACGCGAAGAAGCTGTTCGATGCGCTGAAATTGGTATGTGAGACGGAATCAGTATTCTACATCACGACGGAATTGTGTCCGGCACATCGGCGCGTCGTGATAGAGCAAGTCAAAAAGCGGCTGCGCGACGGCTTGCCTTGCCGTGTGGTTGCGACGCAGTGCATCGAAGCGGGGGTGGATTTGGACTTTGACAGCGTTTTCCGCGCGCTGGCCCCGCTGGAATCAATCATTCAGGCGGCGGGAAGATGCAATCGAAACGGTCGCCATCCCGAAGGCGGGCAAGTGCTTGTGTTCCTTCCGGATGAAGATAATCTGTATCCGGATAATTGGTATAGGAAGGCGGCAATGCTGGTTAGTGCATTGCATATTGAGAAACCGATTGACTTGATGAATCCGAGCGACATTCAGCGCTACTATCAGAAGCTCTTTTGGAAGCTGAAAGGGGAGAAGGAGCTGAGCGAGGCCATCCAAATGCAGGATTATGCAGGAGCTGAGAAACACTATCGCATCATCAAGAATGATGGCGTGCAGGTGCTTGTGCCATATGAACCTGAAAACAAGCTGTTTGAGAAGCTGAAGGAAGAAGCCTTGGAAAACGGCGTGACGGCGAAGTGGATGCATGAAGCTGCAAAGCTGTGCGTGACTGCATATGCGAATGATGACTTCAGCCGTTACGCGGAGCAGCTGTATTTTTCGGGAAAGCGGAATGAGGGCAGGCAGCCATCCGGCTATTGGGTGCTTCGCAGGAAGGGGGATTATCATATGGATACGGGGATGCAGTTGAAAAATGATGACTGTATGTGGTGAAAAAATTCTTATATACCAGATTTGCTATTGACAATTCATGCGAATTATATTATATTTGTACTGACAGCTTGAAACACTGATGGGGTAACAAGCTGAGAATTGAAATAGTACAAAGATAATGCTATCCTCTCTGCTGATTTGGCAGAGAGAAGAACATGGAGGTGATGAAAAATCATGGAGATTTCAGTGACCGTTTGGGGTGACTTGGCGTGCTTCACTTCGCCGACAACGAAAGTAGAAAGGCTTTCGCAGGCAGTCCCAACACCATCAGCAGCACGAGGCATACTGTCAAGTATTTACAGCAAAAGGACAGAATTTTTTTGGATGGTGACAAAAATTGAGGTGCTGAAGCCGATTCGCTATATCAGCGTCAGGCGCAACGAAGTGAAGTCCATATTGGGCAATAATATGGAACCAATCAGCGCAGAGGATGAGCGGACACAGCGGCAAACGGTTTTCCTGTATGATGTCCGCTACCGCATTACCGCGCAGATTGTGCCGCGGCCGGATTATCATGGTACGGTGGAGCAGCTGTATGCACAGGCTGAACGGCGAATTGAAGGTGGCAAGTGCTTTTGCCAGCCTGCGCTCGGCTTAAGGGAATGCGTTGCGTACTTCTCTGAGAGCGATCCGAACGAAAAGCCGATTCAGCAAGACATGGATTTGGGCTTGATGGTGTACGACATTTTTGACCTGCATGACGCGGAGGTTCGCAAGAAAACGCGGACAAGGCTGTCCCTGTATCATGCGGTGATGAAGCAGGGCGTCATTGAAGTGCCGCCCTATGATAGCCCGGAAGTCTTGAAGGGGGATGCGATATGCTGAAACCACTGTATGACTATGCAATGCGTTACCAGCTGCTGCCGCCTCCGGGCATGGTGAAAAAGACGGTAAAGGCATGGGTTTGCCTTGGCGCAAATGGCATGTTCCTTGGCGTAAGGCAGGACGGCGAGGATGAATACTTTTGCCCTGACATTGGCAGCTTGGCGAATGGCAAAGACAAGTGCAATGTGCTGGTAGAAAAATACGAGGTTGTTTTCTGGAAAGATACGCCGGAGGGGAAAATCGAGCAAAGAGAGGAAGGCAAAAAGCCGAAAGACAACACGCTCAAGCATCGGTATTTCCTTGCTTCTCTTCAGCAGGCAGCGCAGAAAGTACCGGAATTGTCAGTTTGCGTGCATTTGCTGGAGGACGAAACCTGCTGTGAGCAGGTTCGACAGGAACTGCTGCGGCTGAAGCTGAAGCCATCAGACCGCGTTTCATTTGAAATTGCAGGAACGCCTATTGTCGAAATTCCGGAGGTGCAGGAATGGTGGCGGGAGTTTCGTCAGCAGTTCGCGCAGCATGGCGCGGCAGAAAGCTTGTGCCTGATTACTGGAGAAAAAACGATGCCGGTTGCTACCCTGCCGCCAATTAAGGGACTCTTGCAAGTCGGCGGACATGGGCGCGGTGACGCTTTGTTTTGCTTTGACAAGCCGGCATTTTGCTCGTACGGGCTAAAGCAATCGGCGAATGCGCCTGTTTCTGCGGAAGCAATTGACGCGGTGAAAGCGGCGCTTGACCATCTCATGTCAAGCGAAACGCTTTCGCCAACGTTGGCGGGAATGCGCTTTGTCCATTGGTTTGACTGCTATGTTCCTGCGGAATGCGACCCGATGCAGCAAGCACTGGATGGCGATCCTAAGAATCAGGAAACAGAACAGCAGAAGGAAGATGATGATGGATACGACGACGATGAAGAATTTGATGAAACGGTAGAAGCACCGTCAAATCCGGACGCTGAACGCGATATTGCAGCCAAACGCATCGAGAGCATTGAAAGCGGAGCAGCGACAACCGCGATTCCAGCCAGCACGCAGTATTACATCCTCCTGCTGTCCGGCGTTACAGGGCGTGTCATGGTTCGCAGCTACGACCACGGGAATTACGGCGAACTGGAGAAGAGCATCCAGCAATGGCGCAATGACTTGCAAATGGTCGATCTCGGTGGAACGGGATTCACAAAAATTAATTCGCTGAAAGCAATGATGATTCGTCTGATGCCGCGGCAAAAGAGCGAAAAGAACGTTTTCAAGCGGATGGACAAGGAGCTTTCAGGAATTACGCCAGCGGTGCTGCACGCAATCTTGACGGACAGTATGCTGCCGGATTCCGTGGCGGTTCGTGCGCTGCGATACATTCGCAATCAAATGGCCAGTGCCAGCGAAGAAGATAAACATGCGCCCGTGCCCAATGCAATGTGCTGCCAATGGCTGAAAGTATGGCTGATTCGGAAAAACAATCGAAAGGAAGGCGTGATAGAAGCTATGTATCAGGCGGAAAATACGAATGTTGCATACCGCTGCGGCGCGTGGGTCGCCGTGTATGCGAGTATGCAGCAGTTTGCAATGAGAGATGTTCAGGCAGGTATTGTACAGCGCTACTATGCATCTGCTTGTCAGATGCCAGCGCTGGTGCTGGGGCAGCTGTCAATTCTCTCCGTGCCGCACCAGGACAAAATCAAGGGCGACTATCTGAAGATGTATCTGGAAATGCTGGATAAGGTGACTTGTGACATTGGGGAGATCCCCACCATGCTGAACTTGGAGCAGCAGGCTTATTTTGCGCTGGGGTATCGCCAAATGACAGCGGAGTTGAATCGAAGACTCAATGAAATGCGGAAAGTGAAGAAAGAACAGAAAGCTGCGGCAGAAACGGACGAGGAGGAATAAGAAAATGGCACTGCAGAACCGTTACGAATTTATGTACTATGTTGCTTGCACCAATGCCAACCCGAACGGCGACCCGGATATGGGCAACATGCCCCGGATTGACCCGCAGACCATGCAGGGATTTATCACCGACGTGGCCACGAAACGCCGCATTCGCAACTATATTGAGATTGCTTATCCGGGCGTGCCGGGCATGGGGATTTTCGTGCAGAAGGCGGTGAATCTGAATAAGCAGATTGCGCTGGCAAAGCGCGAAGCAGGGATTGAAGGTGCGAAAGAAAAAAATCCGGTTTATGCGGCACGCAAAAAAGCGTGCGAACTCTTCTACGATGTGCGCACCTTTGGGGCTGTGATGTCTACTGGCCCCAATGCGGGGCAAGTCCGCGGTCCTGTTCAACTTGCTTTCGGCAAGAGTTTGGATTCGGTACTGCCGCTGGACATATCCATCACGCGCATGGCGGCGGCATTGGGTGGAAATGACAAATCCTACGAGGAATATGAGAAAGCGGAACAGGAAGCGTCTGAAGATAAGCTGCGCACGATGGGACGCAAGCAGATTATCCCCTTTGGTCTGTATGAGGTGCGTGGCTTCATCAGCGCGAATCTTGCAGCGGAAACGGGATTCGATGAAGCTGATATGAAGGCGCTGTTTGAGGCGATTCTCAACATGTATGAGCATGACCGTTCGGCGAGCAAGGGCGAAATGGAGGTTGTTTCTCCGCTCATCATCTTCAAGCACGAAGGCACGGATACGAATCCTGAACAGCGCGCACGTCAAGCCAAATTGGGCTGTGCACCGGCGCATAAACTCTTTGAACTGGTGACGGTGCAGAAGAAGGTGGATTTCCCCCGCAATTATCGTGACTATGAAGCAAAGGTGGCGCTGGACAAGGTGCCTGCGGGGGTACGGATGGGGTTCTTGAGCAATCCCTACGGGGAGATTGTCTGGGATGAACTGCCGCAGGGAGAAAGCTGGTTTACCCGTGGATGACGAGCAGGAGTATCTTCCGTTATCGTGGCTGTCGCAGGCAGATTACTGTCTGCGGCGCGCCGCGCTGCTGCTGAATGAACGTGTATGGGTAGAAAATGTCGAGACGGCGAAAGGTCGCGCCGAGCATGAACGGGTTCATACACAGCGCGTGGAGCGGCGCGGCGATTTCGTGAAGCTCTACGAGAACAGTGTCTTTTCGGACGAAATGCAAATCAGCGGAAAATGCGACTGCATTGAAGCGGTGCGGGATGAAAACGGCTGCACGATTCCCGCAGTGGATTTCCCGGTGCGGCTGCTGCCGGTGGAGTACAAGCATGGGAAGATACGCGATGAATCAGAATACAAGATTCAGCTTTGCGCGGAGGCGATGTGCTTAGAGGAAATGTATCACACGACGATCCCGGCAGGTGCGTTGTTCTACATTACCGCGCATCGCAGAGTGGATGTGGAACTTGATGAAGCGCTGCGTGAACAGGTACGGCAGACTGTGCAGAAACTCTGGAAAGTCCGCCGCGAAATGCTGATTCCGTCGGCAGTTTACGGCCCGAAATGCAAACGTTGCTCGATGCAGGAATGCTGTATGCCGAAGGTAAAAACATCCGCGAAGGAATATTGCAAGGCGCTTCTTCTTGAAGCAGAGAGGGTGGAGACGGAATGAAAAAATTACTGGAAACCCTCTATGTGACAACGCCAGACAGCTACCTTTTCTGCCGCAACGAGAATATCTGCGTGAAAATTGGCGGCGAAGAGAAAGCAAGCGTGCCAGCGGTAATGCTGGACGGAATCGTGTGCTTTGGGGAAATGACAGTCTCCACGCCGCTGATTGGTTTCTGCGCTGAGCATGGGATTACGCTGACGTTCCTATCGTCGAACGGACGCTTTTACAGCCGCATCTGCGGGCCGGTCAGCGGCAATGTGCTGCTGAGAAAAAAGCAGTATCAAGCGCTGGATGATGATGACTTCCGCATGAAATTCGTGCAGAACCTCCTGGTGGGAAAGCTGCTCAACGAGAAAAATGTATTGATGCGCACGGCACGGACGCAGGATGCGGCAACAGCAGAGAGTCTTCGAGCAGCCTGCCAGTCTATTAGCCAGTATGCAGCACAGCTGGAGACATGCACAGGTGTTGACCAAATGCGCGGCATCGAAGGAGCTGCCGCAAAATGCTACTTTGCGCATTTTGACGACATGATTTCCCCACAATGCCCCTTCCAGTTTGTGGAGCGCAGCAGACGACCGCCGCGCAATGAAGTGAATGCAGTCCTGTCGTTTATGTACACGCTGCAAACGCGGGACATTCAAGCGGCACTTGAAACGGTAGGCTTAGATCCAGCGGCAGGATGGCTGCACACGCTTCGACCGGGACGGCCGTCGCTGGCGCTGGACTTGCTGGAAGAGTTCCGAGCGCCGCTGTGCGACCGGCTGGCCCTGTCTCTGTTCAACAAACGTCAGCTGACGGATAAGGACTTTGAGTACGATTCGCTGGCTGTTATGCTGAACGAGCGCGGGCGCAAAACGGTACTTACCGCATGGCGTGACCGAAAGCAGGAAGAAATCACGCATCCGTATCTCGGAGAAAAAATCCAAGTAGGGCTGATTGCTTATGTACAGGCCATGATGCTGGCGCGTGTCTTGCGCGGGGATCTTGATTGCTATCCGCCGTTTGTCTGGAGGTGAAAAAATGTTGGTTGTTGTTACTTATGATGTGAATACAGCAACCGAAGCGGGAGCAGCGCGGCTTAGGCGTGTAGCGAAACTCTGCGAACGCTATGGACGGCGTGTTCAGAACTCTGTATTTGAAGTCCTGCTTGATGCAGCACAGCTGACGGCGCTCAAGGCGCAATTGGCAGCGACAATTGATGCAGAACATGACTCCGTTCGCTTCTATCGCCTTGGCAACAGTTACAAGGAGCGCATTGATGTGCTTGGTTGCACTGCGCGCATTGAAGCTGGAGAACTGCTGATGTTATAGCGGAAGCTGAAAACACTCTTTTCAGCGCATGTGAATCATACATGAATGGCTGGCCGTCTCGCGCGGCGTGATGTCAAAATTCAAGCGATGATTCTATGAAATATTACCAAAATAATCTCGACAAATTGCGTGGCACTATTGTTAAGCCATGCTGATTTGTAAGGGTTGAACAAAAGATTTGCAGAAATTGCATATCTTTTGCCGTCGCCCCTCGCGGAGGGGCGTGAATTGAAATGTCAGGGTCGTCGATTGTCTTAATTTTCCTCACGTCGCCCCTCGCGGAGGGGCGTGAATTGAAATATAATCTGCCAGTAATTGACATATTCAACATCTCCCGTCGCCCCTCGCGGAGGGGCGTGAATTGAAATTTGCTATTGTCAACCTGTGCTTTCTGCAAATTGCGTCGCCCCTCGCGGAGGGGCGTGAATTGAAATTTAATACAAAGGCGCGCAGTCTTTGAAAGATTGTGTCGCCCCTCGCGGAGGGGCGTGAATTGAAATCAACAAGTGGGCGCAGGAGGCGCTGAACGCCTACGTCGCCCCTCGCGGAGGGGCGTGAATTGAAATTCTAATTTGGAGGTTGCGCAGGAGAAACGCGCCTAGTCGCCCCTCGCGGAGGGGCGTGAATTGAAATCCGATTTCTGCCGCAAAGCCCGGAATGGCTGTTTTGTCGCCCCTCGCGGAGGGGCGTGAATTGAAATAGTCCGAGAGGCGGAGACCAGCTATTAGGAATCGGCGTCGCCCCTCGCGGAGGGGCGTGAATTGAAATGCGAACGCCCTGCCAGAACGCCAGCTCCTCGTCGGTCGCCCCTCGCGGAGGGGCGTGAATTGAAATAAATCGTGGACGTGTGCAGGATACCTCAAAAAGGGTCGCCCCTCGCGGAGGGGCGTGAATTGAAATATACTGACTTTCTACGTCCAACTTACGAGTTTCGTCGCCCCTCGCGGAGGGGCGTGAATTGAAATGAGTTAATCAAGAAGGCGGTTGCTTGCCTGTCTGTCGCCCCTCGCGGAGGGGCGTGAATTGAAATAGACCGGGAAGAAGTCATGCGGTACGCTCGATACGGTCGCCCCTCGCGGAGGGGCGTGAATTGAAATGCTGCGTGGTGCTCTGCGCTGGGCGACAACGGCGTCGCCCCTCGCGGAGGGGCGTGAATTGAAATAGGGCGCGTACATGGCCACAAAGCCCAGCCAGTCCCGGTCGCCCCTCGCGGAGGGGCGTGAATTGAAATGCTGGACTGTGCGTGGCGGCGCTCGCCGGTGTGACGTCGCCCCTCGCGGAGGGGCGTGAATTGAAATTCCTCGTGGAAGCCGCTGTGCGGATTCGAGGACTGTCGCCCCTCGCGGAGGGGCGTGAATTGAAATACAAAAGGCAAGAAAACAACACGCGAAACGGCAGTCGCCCCTCGCGGAGGGGCGTGAATTGAAATGCGAAGGAAGATAGCCGAATCAACAAGAGCGGTTTGTCGCCCCTCGCGGAGGGGCGTGAATTGAAATTGACGTGTGCAGATACTGTCCACCGTTGCCCCAGCGCGTCGCCCCTCGCGGAGGGGCGTGAATTGAAATACAAAAGGCAAGAAAACAACACGCGAAACGGCAGTCGCCCCTCGCGGAGGGGCGTGAATTGAAATAGCAGGCCCAGCGCGACCATCGCGGGGGCAAGCCGTCGCCCCTCGCGGAGGGGCGTGAATTGAAATCGACAGGCGATACCATACGCGGAGAGCCTTGATGTGTCGCCCCTCGCGGAGGGGCGTGAATTGAAATCTTGATTGTACGCGGCATTTCAGCCGTTTCCCGTCGCCCCTCGCGGAGGGGCGTGAATTGAAATGGATATACAGCGACTTTATAACGCTTTTTCCGACCGTCGCCCCTCGCGGAGGGGCGTGAATTGAAATAGAAATATCCGACTATAATAAAGGCAAGTCGGAGTCGCCCCTCGCGGAGGGGCGTGAATTGAAATGGAAACCGTGCCCTGCCACTGCCCGTACTTTTCCGTCGCCCCTCGCGGAGGGGCGTGAATTGAAATCGTCTCCAGCGGTGGAGGCGGACGCGCAAGCCGCCGTCGCCCCTCGCGGAGGGGCGTGAATTGAAATAAACGGGTCGTCGAAATCCAGCCGGATGCCCGTCGTCGCCCCTCGCGGAGGGGCGTGAATTGAAATATGTGCGAGGGGCTGATGGCTCTTTTGGGGCACGTCGCCCCTCGCGGAGGGGCGTGAATTGAAATTTGTCCACGCCGACTATCTGTCCGACCTCTTCCGTCGCCCCTCGCGGAGGGGCGTGAATTGAAATAGAAGCGGAGAGTTCCGAAGTCATACTCATGTTGTCGCCCCTCGCGGAGGGGCGTGAATTGAAATAGGCATTGCTGTCTGCTGCGCGTTATAGTACGGTCGCCCCTCGCGGAGGGGCGTGAATTGAAATATTCTCCGCGACGAAGAGACTGGGAGCGTGTGCGTCGTCGCCCCTCGCGGAGGGGCGTGAATTGAAATAGCGCCTCCGCGCTGTATTTCTTTGGCTGCTTCGTCGCCCCTCGCGGAGGGGCGTGAATTGAAATATCCTTGCGAACGTCCGGCTGAACGCCGCAGGCCGTCGCCCCTCGCGGAGGGGCGTGAATTGAAATTTGTAGCTGTGGAAGAGGTAATAAATAGAGAATGTCGCCCCTCGCGGAGGGGCGTGAATTGAAATACCAGCGTGCATCAGCTGCGGCCGATAAAGGCAAGGTCGCCCCTCGCGGAGGGGCGTGAATTGAAATCTATATTCCCAGCGGATTGGTGCGCATCAATCGGGTCGCCCCTCGCGGAGGGGCGTGAATTGAAATTGGTCGTTCCGTCAGCACGGGCAGAGCATCTACCACGTCGCTCCTCGCGGAGGGGCGTGAATTGAAATAAGTCCTTTTTCGCATTTTTTTGCGATTTTTTCGTCGCCCCTCGCGGAGGGGCGTGAATTGAAATCGCCGATGTACATGGGAATCATCGGCACGCCGCTGTCGCCCCTCGCGGAGGGGCGTGAATTGAAATAAGGCATTTCTGGATGGCGACGAGGTTCGTCTGTCGCCCCTCGCGGAGGGGCGTGAATTGAAATACGGTGCTTTGGCAGGACTGCCGCACAATTAGGTCGCCCCTCGCGGAGGGGCGTGAATTGAAATACGGGTGCCGATAGGCACAAAAAAACGCGCAGCGTCGCCCCTCGCGGAGGGGCGTGAATTGAAATACATTCGTCCGCTTCAGGGCATTCGCCGTTGCCGGTCGCCCCTCGCGGAGGGGCGTGAATTGAAATACTTCGAGGAAGAGCGAGCAGCACGGAGCGTGACAGTCGCCCCTCGCGGAGGGGCGTGAATTGAAATGCAACGCTGGGGGTTCGCTGTCCACCCTCGTAGCGCGTCGCCCCTCGCGGAGGGGCGTGAATTGAAATATGAGGACAACCGCATCCCGGCGTTTCTTGTCGTCGCCCCTCGCGGAGGGGCGTGAATTGAAATAGACCGCCCGATTCTCGACGCAACCTGTGAGGCGAGTCGCCCCTCGCGGAGGGGCGTGAATTGAAATAAGTCGTGGGCGTGTGCAGGATACCTAAAGAAAGTCGTCGCCCCTCGCGGAGGGGCGTGAATTGAAATGTAGCGCTGTGCGCCGTAGACCAGCCCCATGCAGTCGCCCCTCGCGGAGGGGCGTGAATTGAAATTATGAGTACGACGACGGCACGCGCGTGCTCAAGTGTCGCCCCTCGCGGAGGGGCGTGAATTGAAATCCTTGGACATTGCCCCCGCGATCCGAATACCCCCGTCGCCCCTCGCGGAGGGGCGTGAATTGAAATTTCCGCGTGATTGGTAACGCGGAACGGAAAATCCGTCGCCCCTCGCGGAGGGGCGTGAATTGAAATCTTAACGAGGATAATGATGCAAACCGCCGACTTGCGGGTCGCCCCTCGCGGAGGGGCGTGAATTGAAATTGGAGGACGGCGGCGAGCAGGGCGAACGCCTGAGGTCGCCCCTCGCGGAGGGGCGTGAATTGAAATCTCTACAACGTTCCCGTTGGCTTGCGGCTGACGTCGCCCCTCGCGGAGGGGCGTGAATTGAAATACCTTGAAAAAGATGGTTGCGTGTACAGCCACCGTCGCCCCTCGCGGAGGGGCGTGAATTGAAATTTTTCGCGCTCCGTTTTCAGCAGCGCGCCCAGCGTCGCCCCTCGCGGAGGGGCGTGAATTGAAATGTGATGGATTCTGCGTGGGTGACGGGTTCGGCGCGGTCGCCCCTCGCGGAGGGGCGTGAATTGAAATTTACTTTGATGCTCTTGATGAGTTCATCCGTGAGGTCGCCCCTCGCGGAGGGGCGTGAATTGAAATTTCAACCGCGGAGAAATGCCTTGTCCGCTGGAAGCCGTCGCCCCTCGCGGAGGGGCGTGAATTGAAATACAATGACTAATATCAATATCCCCGAAATCCTCGTCGCCCCTCGCGGAGGGGCGTGAATTGAAATAACATTAAGGGTAAGCCCAAAACAACGCAGGCAAGGTCGCCCCTCGCGGAGGGGCGTGAATTGAAATAAGGGACGCAAGGTGTGTGTGATTGGCAGCGTCGTCGCCCCTCGCGGAGGGGCGTGAATTGAAATACGTCGATTCCAGCACCCTCGTACATCATGGAGTCGCCCCTCGCGGAGGGGCGTGAATTGAAATAATACCTTTTTCAAGATTTTTCGCAAGTTTTTTTGTCGCCCCTCGCGGAGGGGCGTGAATTGAAATGCGGAAGCCGACGCCGGAAGAAATGGCGAATACGTCGCCCCTCGCGGAGGGGCGTGAATTGAAATTGTATGACGAGGGTTACACGCGAATCGGCTGCATCGTCGCCCCTCGCGGAGGGGCGTGAATTGAAATTGGCTTCTTGGAGCCACAGCCGCCGCACCCATCCGTCGCCCCTCGCGGAGGGGCGTGAATTGAAATCATCATGGCGGCGGTTTCCGTGAAGTCCATTTCGTCGCCCCTCGCGGAGGGGCGTGAATTGAAATGTTGACAGCTGTTGACGACTGTGCCGCCGCCGCAGTCGCCCCTCGCGGAGGGGCGTGAATTGAAATAGGTACTGCTCCAGCCACATTTCTTGCCCCAGAATGTCGCCCCTCGCGGAGGGGCGTGAATTGAAATAGAATCACCTGACGCACCATCCACTCGTAGCGGCGTCGCCCCTCGCGGAGGGGCGTGAATTGAAATACGGCGTGGCGGCTGACGTGGAGCAGCGGAAGCGTCGCCCCTCGCGGAGGGGCGTGAATTGAAATATGAAAGAGGATGACTTCTCCATCCTCGACGAATGTCGCCCCTCGCGGAGGGGCGTGAATTGAAATTCACGATTGAGAATGCTGCGCTGGCAGCCCTGAAGTCGCCCCTCGCGGAGGGGCGTGAATTGAAATAGGGTGAAGCGCGTACAGCAGGCCCTTGCGGCCAGTCGCCCCTCACGGAGGGGCGTGAATTGAAATACGCAACGCGTCACGCGGACGCGGCGAAAACGCGCGTCGCCCCTCGCGGAGGGGCGTGAATTGAAATCTATACTCTAATCGTGACCGGGACACACCGGACAGTCGCCCCTCGCGGAGGGGCGTGAATTGAAATAAGGTACGCACGGCACCGTTGCACGTCTCGCGACGTCGCCCCTCGCGGAGGGGCGTGAATTGAAATAGTCTGATGCATAAACATCGAGTTCAGATAAACACGGTCGCCCCTCGCGGAGGGGCGTGAATTGAAATATGCAAGAGCATTTTACCACAGCCGTAGACAAAGTCGCCCCTCGCGGAGGGGCGTGAATTGAAATGAGAGAATCAGCGAATCAGCTGGCAGTGCGCCCACGTCGCCCCTCGCGGAGGGGCGTGAATTGAAATGCATCACCGCTCGAACGCTTGACATCCCACAAAGTCGCCCCTCGCGGAGGGGCGTGAATTGAAATGGCTGGGTATCCGGCGAGTTCTCCCGGAAAAACGTCGCCCCTCGCGGAGGGGCGTGAATTGAAATAGCACCTTCTGCATCTGCTTGACGAAAGCACCCACGTCGCCCCTCGCGGAGGGGCGTGAATTGAAATATGGCGCCACCGACAACTTCCGAACCTACGCTGGTAGGTCGCCCCTCGCGGAGGGGCGTGAATTGAAATATCGCGTCAGTCCCTTTTCCTGCATCCAGTCCTTGTCGCCCCTCGCGGAGGAGCGTGAATTGAAATTGGAAGGGATACCCCTTATAATTGCGCCCAAACCATCCACGTCATCCCCGCTGACCAAAATTTCGAGAAAAAGCGCAGT